>ENA-UOOR01000852-UOOR01000852.1-fermentation-metagenome-genome-assembly--contig:-NODE-852-length-39577-cov-4.846111_pt1 | contig 39577 bp, 37 predicted proteins | sample MGYA00245780_ERZ724029 | MGnify/ENA primary metagenome ERZ724029 (study PRJEB28704, sample SAMN03018315) | fermentation metagenome | biome: anthropogenic terrestrial biome; feature: soil; material... | reverse complement strand
TAATAACCTCACCCATTAACGAAATCAGAGATTTCGGATGGGTACCCGAGAACATTGATATTCGCAAGCTCATATTAATAACTTCATCGCAGAAATCATAAAATGCGTGCTGCGGGCGATTAACTCAGTTGGTAGAGTGTCACTTTGACGTAGTGAAAGTCAGGGATTCGAGTTCCTTATCGCCCACCAAAGTAACAAAATCCGAACTTATTTCCATTAGGGGAAGAGTTCGGATTTTGTTATTCAGGCTTTCATTATTTCGTTAAGACGAAGAGAAGATGAACTCCGTTTTTAAAAAATTATAGATACATGTGAAGCGGATATGTTATGTATTGCGCTTTAGGCATTTTTTCTGTAGTGATATATCCGGCAGGAGCATTGATAAGCTGAGGAAGCCTGTTGACCAATGTTGCACAAGTAAGCTCAACCGTTCTTGGCTGTGCGATCTTGATTGCGGTATCCGGCTCGCCAATGATAGTCCAATCATTTCTGTCCACTTCATCCGGTGCATAGACTTTACCAATACATTGGGCTACAATAACAGGTCCCTGATAGGTTTCTGTGGTAACTACCGCAGACATTCCTGTTGCCTCACCGGCTGGGATTGTTTTATTTAAAGTTGATGAAAAGATATCTTTATTGTAAGTTGTCGGCACAAGCTCCTGCTTTATGGATTTTATTGACCAGCCAAACTGTGAGCAAAGCCACTCATTTGAATTCCAGACATAAGACGGGAGTGAATCATTTTCAGCTATTTCCTTTTTAAATTGCTCCAATGTAAGCCCTGCGCCATGAACTTTGGCTAATGCGATGCCATAGTCTTCGACATTATAGCTGGTTGCTCCTTCTATTCTGTCTATCCTGTGGGTTGCTCCGGCAATTGTAGTAATTAAATTGCCCCAGAATACATCCTGATAGCCTGAGCCTGCTAATGTACAGTTATTTTCCTTTGCCAGCTTATCCAGTTTATTTGTAATTGCAGGAGACGTGGTCCACGGATAAAAGGCTTCTTCACAGGTTGTGATAGCATTTACCCCATGTCTTGCTGCCATTTCAAGATAAGGAACCATATCTTCCATTAGACTTGCAATTGCAATAATACACGCATCTGCATCACATTCGTTGAAGACTGCTTCGGCGTCTGATCTTACAGGGACATTTAATTTGAATCCGAGTCCTGCTACCTCTCCGGCATCCTTGCCAACAATTGCCGGATTGCTGTCAATGGCGCCAACTATTTCAGCGCCTTTCTCATAGAGATATCTTAAAAAATATCTCCCCATTTTTCCGCAGCCATATTGGATGACTCTGATTTTTTGTTTCATAATAAACTCCCCTTTCTAATGGTATATTGTTTATATTTTAACAATACACTTTATACCAACTATAAAGTCAATGGTATAATTTAAAAAAGGTTATTTATTTTTCATAATATTAAAATTCTATGGGTATCTGAAGCTTAATAAACATATTTCTTTCATTTTCCGGGAATACAGGCAGTTCTGCCACAACTTCGCATATATAATCACCGGTTATTTTATAACCGTTATCCTTAACATGTTTTATAAGTTTACGGGCATAATCCTTTTCTTTATAAAAGCCATCGCAGTAGATGCAGGCATAGGCAGCGGAGGGGATGATTTCTATACCTTTATCAGCATTAAAGTCTTCATCTATAAAAAGAAAGATTTCAGTAGAAAAGAATTTTTCTGATTCAAGCAGATCTTTGCGAAGAATAGAACCTACATTGCAAAAATAGATCGTAGGCAGCCGATTCAAAATGATATGGCTTCTTAACTCCCTCAATATATACTCATAATTTTCAAGACCATGGTCATATATATTTATTTTAGAATCGTAGCAGTATATTCTGCGCTGAGGTATATATTCCAATATGACTGTGCCCTCTTTGGGTGAGGAGGAATAGCGGTGATAGCTTTCTAATGATCTATTAACTGCATTTCGCATTTGATTAAGTTCTAATATTTTTTTATCAATAAAATCCTTTTGATTCTCGAGTACTTTTTCAACAATGCTGATATCGCAGCTTTCAAGCTGCCTTTTTATATCTTTTAAAGGAATCCCAAGCCCTTTCATATATTGAATGATATCAAGCTTAGCGGACTGATTTATACTATAATATCTGTATCTGGTTGAATCATCAATAGAATAAGGCTTCAGAAGCCCGATTCTGTCATATAGTCTTAGAGTTTGTTCTGAAACATTATTAAGTCTCGCCATTTTCCCTATTGACAGTAAATCCATAAATCCACCCCATTCATGATCAGGCAGTATATAACTCAATTGTCACAGGATAAAAGCCGTAACTTTTTTATTCATGTTTTTGGATAGGGCTATTGGGCTTTTTCAAGGTAGACCGCACCAATATCCATATTGCCCTCCCAATCGGCCGGAACTTCTAAAGCGTGATCTTCTAAAATAGAATAATATCCATCCGCGCCTGCAATAACCGAGTAGGCAGCGCCAACGGGTACGTCATAGCAGGCAAAAATGCCGTCCTGATCAGCTTCTGCATAGGATTGTATCATGCTTTCCTGGGGATTGGCAGCAAAATCCTCAATTGCGGCATTGTCCTTTAAAATTACAAAAGCTGCGCCGGGAACTGCTTTAAGGGTGAAAGAATCAACCATTTGTCCATAGACGGTGATGGTTTGAACAGGTGCTTCACCGGAACTTCCCGGTTTGGGGATTTGGGCAAAATCACCTTGGGCAAAGGCCTCTTCAACCACCGCCAGAGCCTGATTGACCGGCTTTAAATAGAACATGACATCGTTATCCGCCCCTACCTGCTTAGCTGTCGGGATTCCTATCATTTCGCCTGTCCTATTGATGGCGGTACCGCCGCTGTTCCCATGGTTTACTACGGCATCGGTTTTGATCCAGTCAATTTCAGCATCATTGTTGTCATCCAGGAACCCTGAAACATGCCCCGCAGTAAAGGTAATGGTTTCCCCGCCAACACCGGGATAACCCAGAATATTAATATCGTCGCCGAGCTTCACCAAATCCGAATCGGCCATTTTGGCCGGAATAAGATTCAGCACCTCTGCCGAGACCTGATTCCAGTTAAGATCCATGATAATTTTAACCACAGCCAGATCCAGCTCCCTCACTCCGCTTCTGTACTGGGCAATATACTGGGGCTGAATATTTTTTTTGACATCGCCGGTAATGGCTATGGCCACATAACCTTCCGTGTTTGATAAGCCTCGCTCATCCCCTACGCAATGATAATTTGTAAGGATGTATCCGTTCTTGCTGATGATAGTGCCGGAGCCCATTGCAATAATATTCAGGTCGTCATCCAGGGTGTAGAGCTTAACGGTAGATTTGGAAAGCTCCTGGATATCCAGATTTGCGTTTTGATTAAGGCTTTCGGAACCCGGCTCGTCAGAGATCTTCACTTTCTGTTTCACACTCTTTGCGGAGCGGTTGCCGGTCAGGTCATAAGCCACCACATAATATTCGTATTCGCCTGCCGCGACATCATTGTCAATATATTCAATTTTGTCCACATCGGCAAGAATCTCGTCATTTCTATATAGAACATAGCTGTCAATGCCCTCGTCATCGTAGCTTTCACTCCACGCAAGGGCTACGGAGCCATTGGCAGTATTGGATATGGTAAGCAGCGGGGCTGTCGGCGGGCTATTATCCTCCGCCTTTTTGGCACAGGAAGCCGCAGTCATTGCCATTATCAGTACAACTGCCAAAACAGCTGATATTTTCTTTGTCGTCCCGGGTTTATGCACACCGGATCACTCCTGTCATATATTTCTCAAATCATCAGTCATTCACAAAAGTATATTGAACCTCGGATAAAACCTTATGATCCAATACGTAATCCTTATAGCTGGCTGAAATGGTAGTGATGTAAAGATATTCCCCCTCTATACTGATAACGTCGCGTCCATAACCTATAGAGGGCTCAGGCAGACTGCCTGAACCGGATCCGCCGTCAATATACAGGTAATCTATCACATAGGTTTCCTTCCCTTTGGTATTTAGATAATACCCTTTTTCAGACTGATAGAACCGATAATTCATGCCGGATTTAATGGACCAGGCTGCAGCGGCATTTTGGAGCGTTTCTTCCTGGGAATGGGTTTCTACGCTGCATAGACTGTCCAATGGCAACTTTTTCACACTGACAAATTCCTGTTCCCCGCTTTTTATTATATTACCGGCCTTAAAAATATTTTCTTCATCTTCGATCCGGACCCAGCCGGAAGGATACATGATTTCTATGGTATTATCCACATTGTGGGCGGTCATGGCCTGTGATATATGCCCTGTTATAAAACCTGTAATCAATGCGGCGGCAAGGATGGCCCAGACCGGAAAAATCCCCGCAAAGGCCTTGCGCGGTTCTATAATATCCGACGTATTGTTCTCGGGCCGGGAGGAAAGCACCACGAGGATCGAAAAGACCAATAAAGCAACCAGAGCGGCAGGAATCAAACCAATGATGTAATTCACCTCAAAACCGTCCCGAATCACAGCGTCTAATAGAAATTGAGTGACGGCATTAAGAGCCGAAGCGATGATCACCGCGGCAGGAAGTCTCACCAAGCTTAATTTCTCCCTCTTTGAAACCCCCAGCACATAACAGCTCAACCCGGTGATGCTTGCATGGGCAAAGGTTTCAATAACGACCAGGGCCGTCACATTGGTAAGCATGGCCCCATTATTAGCCAGGATCAGATCCATGCTGCTCATGGACGCAAAACCGAGTCCCAGAGCCGAGCCATAGATAATACCGTCAACATTTTCGTCAAATTCATCGCTGGAATAAATACTGTAGCGTACAGACAGTAATTTTATGGATTCCTGTATAACGGCCACCAGTATAATAGTGACGGCATAATTCCCGGCTATAGCCCGGCTGCTGCCATCAGGAAAGATAAATTTCATCAGCGGCATATATAACGCCCGCTGTACCAAAGCGCCCAGTACAAGGATTTTTAAAACATAGCTCTTGGGCTCGGGATTCATCCGGTCTTGCCTGTAGAAAATAGTCAGCCACAAAATGGACGGAATAATCGCCATCATCACCGAGAGAATGGAAAGAAGTTCTTTATTAAAACTGTGGCCAAATTGTTTTTCCACCAGGGCTGCGATAACAACAAGGAGCAGAAGCCCCGCAACGGATATAAAGTTAGGCAGCCACAGACTGGATCTCAAATTTGTTAATTTGGCTTTCATTTCATTCCCTCCGCAACAAAAAGGCCTTATGTATTAATTGCAATGAATCACAATTATTCTAGCATACAGAAGAAGAAGCTGTCCATTTATGGTTTCTCAGTTTCTTCGATTTATAATTTAGTGCCGGAGCGATGTTAAAGTGTGCCGCTCTGCAGGCACATGCTTAGAGCAATATTTTTTCGTGGGTCTCTTCCTTAGAAGGGTGGAAGAATATCAACGGTTACCATGGTGATATCATCAGAGACTTTTTGGTCCGTGTAGTTCTCAACATCTTCAAGAATGGCTTCGGTAAGGTGATCCAAGCCCCATTTATAATGGCGCAGGATTGTTTTTTTCAGGCGCTCTGTCGTATATTTCTCATGGGCGCTGTTCCGGGCATCGGTCAAGCCGTCGGTATAGAGGATCAATTTATCGCCGGGGAACAGCAGTATCTGACGGTTTACAAACTTCGGGTTTATAAGCTCCCCGAGCTTGCAGATGGCAAATCCGTCATTCTCCAACTCCTGAATGGAGCCATCGGGACGTATTCTCAATGGAGTTGTATTCAGGCCTCCCGACGCGTAGGAAAAAATCCCGGTTTGGGTGTTGAAAACCCCATACAGCATCACAATATACATATCATCGTTAAAATTGGCGTAGTTAAAGGATTCATAAATGTTTTTAAGAACGATGGACGGAATGGTCATATCTTCACCGTCCGCCTCCTCCATAATGGCCTGAATTTTCTGAAAGGTAAATATGGAGAGCATGGCGGCTGAAACGCCATGGCCCGAAACATCACCGATACAAATGCCGAAACGGTCTTTGTCAATTTTAAATACATTGTAAAAGTCCCCGCTTAAGTTTTCGGCCGGTATATATCCTGATGAAAAGGTCACATATTCATTTCCCGGCAGGCTTGCCGGAAGCATTGACATCTGCATTCCCCTGGCAATTTCCTGATCGGCCATGAGCTTTTCATTGATGCTTCTTAATTCATTGGTGCGCTTATCCACTAATTTGTCCATCTCTGTCAGATAGCTGTTTAATTCCGCTTTGGTCTGGGACAGGAGAATATAGGGCCCTTTTATTCCGTGAACGAAAAAGACGTTAAACATCATTCCATATGAAATCAGCTGGTAAACCTGGCTCAGCAGATTCTGAGCATCATAAAACCGGCGGATGCCCAGCATTGATACAACATTAAAAAACATCAGCACAAAGGTGCCTGCCATCATTTTATAGATTGGACCGCCGGTTTTATTGAACAGCTTCATAGCCCGGTTTGCATCATAGATATAAAAGATTGCTATGGTTACGGCAAGGACCACCCCCAGCGCAGTAAAGCCCGAGGTTTCTTTAAAAACGACAATTTTCAGAGGGTTAAAGGCGGCAAAGCATAAGGTGAGAATAACCATCAGAATGGAATATAAAATTAGATATCGCCTTTTAACCGCTTTCATGGGTTTCTCATCGCCCGCTAAAGCATAGCTGAAGCCTGCGGCGTTGAGAAGACGGGTGATCACCCATATCATCAGGGTCTTGTTTTCCCATTCCTGAAAACCAAAAATCATTCCGGGAATGCTTAAAACATGAAAGCCGTCAAGTAAGCCCACCACAAAGAAGGTTAAGGACACAATCAGAATTTGATAATTTTTAACTTGCGGATAAGAAGAAAAAGAAATCAAAAAAATGGACAGAGAAATTACCGATGACAAAAACAGCATGATGTGGATCAAAAAATTGATATTCGGTAATGTGAAGCCCAATAAGCCATTCAACACATAGACAGATACGTTTAAAAGGATGCAGGCAGCAAGGACAAAAAATACTTCTGAAAATAAGTTCCGCGAATCCTTACCAGATTTCCTGAAACCAGTGAAATCCATCCTTTACCCTCCTGCAGGCTTTATCTGTTGGTATTTTTATAACGCTGCCAATTCGTATTTTTTCGCTATAAACCAATATAATTTTATCATATTGTGGAGGAAGGTTGCAATAAAGTAATAATCCTTGATTGAACGGTTTTCAGTTTTCCTTCATCAAGCATGGAGCTATTTCCACTTATTTTTTCGAGAACATATCAATTAAATTGATCACGACCGGGCCCAATATGACAATGAAGATGGTTGGAAAAATGAAGACAACCATGGGTATCAGCATCTTAACAGGCGCTTTCATAGCCTTTTGCTGAATGATCTGCTTTCTGTTGTTACGGATCTGCTCCGACTGGATCCTTAATACCTTTCCCAGGCTGACACCCAACTGCTCGGCTTGAACCACAGCGCTTACAAAGCTTCTGAAATCCTGGACGCCGATGCGGTCCGACATTTGGTACAATGCATCCTTTTTGGATTTGCCCACCTTCATTTCCTGAAGGACCACCTCAAATTCCCTGGCCAGCGTTCCGGGCATTTTTTCCGCCACCCTGGACAGCGCCGAATCAAAGGACAGGCCTGCCTCAACACTGACGGTAAGGAGGTCCATAATATCCGGAAGAGTTTTCATCACCTCGGACTGCCTTTTTCTGATTTTATTATTTAAGGACATATTCGGAAACAAGATTCCTATCAAAGCCGCCGCCCCGGCCACTAAAATGATGCTCCTTATGTCAATGCGCAGCTGGATATAAGTGAGCAGGATCAAAACGGGAAGGCCCAATACCAGTGCCGCCTCCATGACCAGCCAATTGTTGACGTCCCAGTCCCTGGGTCTTCCGGCCATAATAATTTTATTTTCCAGATTCGAAATCATTTCCTCGGGCGCAAGGCGTATAAGCGATTTGCCAACGCTTTCCAGGAAGGGCTTTATAACACGGTCGGAAAAAGACCGGTTCAATTCCTCCCCGGGCGTTTGCGAAACGGTCTGATTCCGGATTCTCTGCAGTCGTTCAGAAATATTGTCCTCTTTATGATCTCTCACCTGCAGAAGGTTATATAGTAATAAAACAAGGAAAATGAACAGAAATAAAATCGGCAGCTGTTCCATAATAAACTCCTATATCTCAATATTGATGATCTTGCGCACAAATATGATACCGACGGTCTCCATCAGAAGAGCAACCGCAATGAGCACTTTGCCCAGCGGCGCTGTGACCAGCGTCATCATCTGGTCCGGGCTGATAGTGCTTACGATGGCTGCCAGTATAAAGGGCAGAAGCGCAATAATAATGCCTGACATGCGGCCCTGCGCGGTCAGTGTTTTAATCTCTCCCTTGGTTCTGATACGCTGGCGGATGGTATCAGAAATATTATCCAGCACTTCAGACAAATTTCCGCCTATCTGTCTCTGAATCAAAACGGCGATCACCATTAATTCCAGGTCATCACTGCCCACCCGGCTTACCATATTTTCCAGGGCAGTTTCAGTATTGACACCAAGGCTTATTTCCTTCTGGACCTTGGCAAACTCATCGGCCACGGGGCCCTTCATTTCCCTGGTTACCGAATCCACCGCTTGAAAAAAGCTATGCCCGGCTTTCATGGCATTTGAAAGAATGGCAATGGTATCGCCCAATTGACTGTTAATGGTTCGAAGCCTTTTATTGATATTTTCCTTTAAAACAAGCCCCGGGATCAGCCAGCCTGCGGCAGCCAAAGCGAGCATTAATACGGGGCTGCCAAATAATAAAGCCCCAAAAAGTCCAAAAACGACGCACAATAACAGGCAGATGGCCAGAAATTCCTCCGGCCGCATGGGAATATTGGCATTGTTAAGCCGCTTTCTTACGGTTTCCTTGTAATTGGTGAAAATACCGGCCTTTTCTATACTTTCTGCAAGTATGCGGAGGCCTTGCCGGTATGATTCCTGCTTCTTGACTTTTTCTGCCCTGTTTATTTCTATCTGGCCCGTATAGATTCCTATTCTTTTCACATAATTGTTTTTACAGAAAATACCGTTCAGGATCTGATACGCTGCGATCCATAAAGATAAACACAGAGCGGCAATCAAATAGATCATTTTTATCCCTCCGTTAAGCCTACCAAGAATTTCCGGAGCCCCGGGAACTTAAAATTCTTGATGGAATAATATATTTAAAAGCCTGCTGTGAAAATATCAGAGGGCAGAACAACACCGGTTTTCATGAGCTTATCCATAAACTTCGGTTTAATGCCGGTAGGCTTCAGTTCCCCTGAGTGATGCCTTGTATGGTCGTGTTCATCTTCCTTATAAAGGAAAATATCCTGAAGGGTAATGATATCCCCCTCCATACCGACCACCTCGGTGATATAGGTCACCTTTCTGGAGCCGTCCTTTAAGCGTGACTGCTGGATAATAATATCAATGGCCGAGGATATTTGTTCGCGTATGGCTCTTATGGGAAGATCCATGCCTGCCATAAGAACCATGGTTTCCAAGCGTGAAAGCATATCCCGGGGCGAATTGGCATGACCGGTTGTCAGAGATCCGTCATGGCCGGTATTCATGGCCTGGAGCATATCCAACGCCTCCCCCGAACGGACCTCCCCTACGATAATTCTGTCAGGGCGCATACGCAATGAGTTTCGTACCAGATCACGGATGGATATGGCGCCTTTGCCTTCCACATTGGGAGGCCTGGTCTCAAGCCTTACCACATGTTCCTGGTTCAGCTGAAGCTCTGCGGCATCCTCTATGGTCACGATGCGTTCATCGTGAGGGATAAAGGAGGATATGACATTTAAAGTCGTTGTTTTGCCGCTGCCGGTTCCCCCCGACACCACAACATTGAGCCTTGCCTCAACGCAGGCCTTCAGAAACTGAGCCACCTCCGGAGACAATGTGCCGAAACGGATGAGGTCGTTTACCGTAAAAGGCTTCTCCGAGAACTTTCTGATGGTTATTGTAGGGCCGTTAAGGGCCAGGGGCGGAATGATGATATTCACACGGGAGCCATTGGGAAGTCTTGCATCCACCATCGGCGAGCTTTCATCGATACGCCGTCCTAAGGGGGCGACAATTCTTTCAATAATGTGAAGGATATGATTATTATCCTGGAAGGTGACATCGCTTAATTCCAGCTTGCCCCGCCGCTCCACATACACCTGGTCGGCGCCGTTCACCATGATTTCGCTGACCTGCGGGTCCTGCAGGAGCGGAGTGATCGGACCAAAGCCGATGGTTTCATTGATGATTTCACGCACGATGATATTGCGTTCATTCCTTGTAAGGTATTGGGCCTCGCTTTCAATGACCTCGTTCACGACACTGCGGATTTCCTCCCGGACCTTCTGCATGTCGCAATCCTCTTCGCCGGTTATTTTTACCTCATCTACAACTCTTTCAAATATTTTTTCTTTGATCTCCTTATAGGGGTCAGCTTTTATTTCTTCTCTTTGGCCGGCTGCAGAGCTCTGTCCTTTACTCCTCTTACTCTCTTCTTCCTTGTCCATGGCCAGTCTTTCCAATAATCCCACAGGCGCATCCCCCTCTCTTAAAAGCTAAATATTTTCCATTTTGAGCTTTTTTCTTTGGCCGGCTGCAAATTATTATTCTGAATTTTATCCGACAGCTCAAATATGGCTTTGGCAACCTTTGTGTCGTCTCTTGTCATGACAAAGGGGATTCCCTTGTTGGCGCTGGTGATGACCGTATTGCTGTCTTCCGGAACATTCACCCATATGGGATAGCCTACTGTTTCCTCGAATTCGGAATACCGTACACCGTACTGTTCATTGGCTTTGTTGACAACGACCTGAACCTTATCCTTGTATTTGAGATTTTCCATAAGATTTAAGCCCACTTTAATATTTTTGATGGTCGGAAGATCCAGCGTGGACACAATCAATATTTTCTCGGAGTTATCCAGGGCTGTAAGGACAATATCCTGAAAAGAAGCGGGCAAATCAATAATGACATAATGAAAATTGCCGTTTAAAAAGCTCAGAATCTTTTCAATATGCTTGGAATCGATAAATTCCGAATATTCAGGCTTAACAGGGGCAGGCAGAACATCGACTCCGGTGAAATGGGTAGTAAGATAATCATTGATAAGATCTGAGTCCAGATTTTTTATATCTTTGACAAGGTCGTAAATGGTATTCTTCACCGAGAGGTTCATCATGACCCCCACATCGCCGAACTGGAGATCCAGGTCCAAAAGGCACACCCGTTTTTTTGCAGTTCTGGCCAGGGCCACTGCCAGATTGGTTGCAATGGTTGTTTTTCCGACTCCGCCCTTTGTGCTGAACACGGATATCACTCGGGTCTGGATAACCTGATCCAGCATTTTGGTATTATGCTTTCTCTTGTTTTGGGCCTCGTAGGTTTTGGTTATCGAAGCCACCAGCTCATCGGCTGAAAAAGGTTTGATGATATATTCCCTGGCGCCTGCAAACATGGCTTTTTTCAGATATTCATTTTCCGATTGGACCGACATGATAATCACGCCGACATCCGGGATGCTGGAGGTAATGAGATTCGTTGCCGTCAGCCCATCCATATCGGGCATATTGACATCCATCAGCACAATATCCGGCCTGAGCTTCTGACAAAGTTTTACGCCTTCCTTGCCTCCCTTAGCCGTACCAATTACCTCAATGGTCTTTTCATAAAGCCCCAGCAGCGTTTTTATATTTTCAACAGTGTCATTGCTGTCGTCCACAATGACAACATTGATTTTTCCATTTTCCATGAATGAACCCTCCAAAATTATTGTTTAAAAATGCTCTATTTTGCCAAGTCATTGAGCATTACGCCTGATGTATTGACCCTTTTGTCATCACTGCTTCCCCGGAGAGCAAGGGTATAGCTTGCAAATGTAGTTGTATAAGCCATCTTTTCCGCATCGGCCGGGCTCATGCAAAGGGTCACCGTACCGGGCAGATTTTCCGATGAATCCGAGCCGGCGTTACCGGTCTCCTTATTGACACGTCTTGGACCTATAGCCAGTATTTCAATATCCTGAATGATCGTTTTGCTGATGGTGTCACTGGTTTCTTCTGCGCTTTCTTTTGTAAAGTTTCCGATGACATCCACCCGGTCCCCTATTTTTAACTGATTTGAAAAGAGAGTGTTTTCATTGACAAAAACCGTAAATGCGCGCATCCCTTCCGGAATATTGGCAGCCAGGCTTAAATCCTCCCGCTCTGCAAGCCTTTCCTGGCGGAAGGGCTCCCCCATAATAATCGGTTCCCTGGCATAAAAGCCCTCGATATTTTCTCTGGTGTTGATAATTCCCGCAGGCGCTGAGTCTTCGGTTATATCCATGACATGTATGTCCCCAGCCTTTATTTCTTCACCCACATTTATATTGCGGGCTGCAACCAGTACCTTGATTTGGTCTTTTGTCTGCCGGGGTTCTTCCCGCTTCCCAAAATAGAAGTAAATCAGTATGCAGCATATCAATGCGAATATTAATGAAAGGATCAGCGCTTTTTTATTGATTTTCTTTTCCATGTAAACAGCCCCTTTTAGTTAAGCCTTGTTAGGATCATAAAATTAAAGACTATTCCACTCTCATGATGGAGGCAGAATTCAATACGGCCTCCCCGTCAGGAAAAAATTTATCGATTATGGGTGTAATCAGTTCACTTTTATAACTGACAGTTACCTTTACCTCAGTACCATGGCCCCTCGATGAATACGCAGGGGTGATGGAAATTGTCAGCTTTGCCAGTTCCAATGCAGTGGTAATATTCTGAATGGTTTGAACGATCTCCTCGTCTGTTCCACCCAGGGAAGCTCTTCGCGCTCCCTCCCGGGAGGCGTTGGAAATTAAAATATAATTGTTGAAAAGCAGCCCGAAATCTATAATTCCCATAATCAGAAGAAGCACCACCGGCAAGATCACCGCAGTTTCAACAAGCGACTGGCCCTTGCTTCCACGCCTTTGATTCCGTTCCATAGTACTCACCTCTTGCCTTTTAAAAAATATGCCCCTGCAATATACAGGGGCAGACTTCGAAAAAAATAACATTAGCATCATTCTATGAGTTGGATTATGGTGTTACGGATTAGGTGTCGCAGCTGCCGGATCTTCTAATACGCCGGTGATATCTTTAAAGATGTTTCCAAGTCCGCCGTTCAGCGCTACCAATGCTCCGACAAGAACAATTGCAACCAGGCCGATAATAAGTCCGTACTCAACCATACCCTGGCCTTTTTTATTATTTTTCATTTGTGAAAAGAAATTTACGGCATAAATTAAGATACTGTTCATTAAAATGAACCCCCTCTTTATAAATTTGCCCGAGCTTTGTTTCGGACAACTCTTATGCTTTTATTATAAAGGGGGGCCAAGACGTTGAGTATCAGACATTTATCGCATTTTGAGAGGGATTAAGGGTACAGGACCGTTGGGCCCTATGTACTAATCAGTCCGCAATTTTGTTTTTGATGGCATAGACGGCAGCCTGGGTCCGGTCCTGAACGTCAAGCTTACGGAATATGCTGGAGATATGGTTTTTGACAGTTTTTTCACTGATAAAAAGGTCGTTGGCAATTTCTTTATTCAGCATACCTTTGGACAAGAGCTTAAGAACTTCAAGTTCCCTCTCTGTAAGCAGGTTTCTGGGGTCGTCGCTGCCGCTCTTGATCCTTTTATATTCATTGACCAGCTCATTTGCCATGCTGGGCTGTATATAGGTCTGGCCGATATAAACGCTTCGCACCGCATCAATCAGCACTTTGGAATCCGCATCCTTTAATATATATCCCAAGGCACCTAGTTCTAAAGCCTTTAAGAGATATTCCCTGTCCTGGTGGAAGGTGAGCATTACCACTTTGGCCGAGTGGTCCAATGCCTTTACCTTTTCCAGCGCTTCAAGGCCATTGAGCACCGGCATGTTAATATCCATAAGAACCACATCGGGCTTAAAATCCAAATATTGATCCACCGTGGTCTGTCCGTCTGAAAAGCCTGCAACCACCCGAATATCAGACTCCAGCTCCAAAAGCTGCTTCAGGCCTTCCCGGATCATGGAATGATCCTCCGCAATAACTACCTTAATAATATCCATCATTAAACAACCCCCTGTAGTTCATAAGGAAACTGAACTCTCACTGTAGTTCCCGCACCAATAACAGATTCTATGGCAAAGGTGCCGTCTAAAAGTTCAACTCGCTCCTTCATTCCGTAAACGCCGAAGCCGCCGCTTTCATCCCGGTTAAACTCATTTAATGTCGAAACATCAAAGCCTTTGCCGTCATCCTTTATTCTAAGCGTTACATGCCTTTCTGCAAATTCCATTTGAATCAGTACAGAAGTAGCTTCGGCATGTTTGCGCGTATTATTGAGACATTCCTGAACAACCCTGAAAACCGCCAAAATAATATTTTTGTCTTTCAACTGGTTATAGTCGCCCAAAAACCTCAATGTAACGTGTATGGCATTTTGTTTTCTGAAATTTTCTATGTATTTTTGTAAGGTAGGCTTAAGCCCCAGGTCGTCAATGGACATTGGCCTCAAATCATATATAATCCTTCGGACATCAGTAAGGCATGATCTTACAACACTTTTCAGATTTTTCAGTTCGGCGGTGGCCTTGGAAATATCGACCTCAGCCAGCTTTTCACAAATTTCAGCCTTCAATACCACATTGCTCATCGCCTGGGCGGGTCCGTCATGCATTTCCCTGGCTATGCGCCGCCTCTCATCCTCCTGAGCCTTTATAATGCGAATGGCAAGCGCCCTTTTACTCTCAGAGTTTTCCATGTACTCATCGATACGTTGAAGGTCTCCCGATAAATAGTTGAATACCGTCCCAACCTGTGCCACAAGTTTTTCGGCCTTTCCCACTGTTTCAATGGCATTTTTCAGCCTGCGCTCCACATCATTGCGGCGCAAAATCACCTGACGCTCCCGTTCCCGGGCAACTGCCAGCTGTACTATTAAATTGTTTGCCTCCTGATAGGCCTTCTTCATTTCCTCTTCTGTATATCGGGAAAAATCCCGATTAATAGCGGCAAGTTTCCGGCGGCTTTTCACTACCATTATATCAAGCTTTTCACATTCGGCCATAATTTTATGGGCCTCGTGCTTATATTGCTGCAGCTCTTCTTTTAGATTAGTGACTTCTTTTCGTGCATTCTCAGCTATTTCAAATATGGCTCCCCTACTTTGATCAATAACGGAAAGCGTACTTTTGATGATATCGTTAATACGTTTCATGCCGATGTTCGACAAGGGGCAACCCGCCTTCATTTATCTAGTAGTAATTTGTTCAGCTCATTCATAAAAGTATTGATATCCTTAAACTGGCGGTAGACAGAGGCAAAACGGACATATGCTACCTCATCCATTTCCCTGAGCTTGTTCATCACAAGTTCACCGATAAACTCGCTCGTAACCTCACGCTCCAGAGAATTGCTGATCTGTGTCTCGATGGCATCAAGCACACTTTCGATCTGATCCATTGAAATGTTCCTTTTTTCGCAGGCACGAAGAATACCCTTTCTCACCTTTTCGCGTTCATAGGGCTGACGGGAGCCATCCTTCTTAATCACCATGATAGGAAGACTTTCCACTTTTTCATAAGTTGTAAAGCGCTTGCGGCATTTTAAGCATTCCCGCCTTCTTCGAATGGTCGCACCTTCATCAGTTGGCCGGGAATCAATGACCTTGTCTTCCTCACAAGAACAATAAGGACATTTCATCTTAATTTTATCCTCCGTATCCTCCATTATCTTATCATTGTATTTATCGGCATACTGTTACAATTACTTTTCTTTTTTATAGAATAACTAAGGTTCACCGGCATTTCGCTTATGAACCTTAGCATTCATTGTTGCATATTAAAAGAGAGGATATCACCGGTTAATTCTATCATAAATTTATTATACCATTTCAAACATATTTCTGCATATGTTTTAAAGCAGACTTTTCAAGCCGGGATACCTGAGCCTGTGAAATGCCGATTTCGTCAGCCACCTCCATTTGAGTTCTTCCCTGAAAAAAGCGAAGGTCAACAATTCTTTTTTCCCGTTCGCTGAGTTTCCCCATAGCTTCACTGATAGTAATGCTTTCCAGCCATTTTTCGTCACTGTTCTTGTCATCCTTTACCTGGTCCATGACAAAAATAGCGTCGCCCCCGTCGTGATATACCGACTCAAACAGCGAAATAGGTTCTTGAATAGCATCCAGAGCCATTACCACATCTTCCTTGGCGATGCCCAGTTCCTTGGCAATGTCTGTGACATTAGGTTCCCGGGATTCTTTCCCGACCAGCTTGTCTCTGGCTTGAAGGGCTTTGTATGCCGTATCCTTCAAGGACCTGCTTACGCGGATAGGGTTATTGTCCCGTAAATATCTTCTGATTTCACCGATGATCATTGGCACCGCATAGGTTGAAAACTTGACATTGTGTGAGGTATCAAAATTGTCTATGGCTTTGATTAATCCAATACAGCCCACCTGAAAAAGATCGTCTGCATTTTCACCTCTGTTTCCAAACCTTTGTATGACACTTAATACCAATCTTAAATTTCCCTGGATAAACTCTTCACGCGCGCCCATATCACCCTGTTTAATTCTCTTGAAAAGCTCATCCATTTTACTGCTGGAGAGCAGTGGTAGCCGTGATGTATTGACACCGCAAATTTCAACCTTGTTCATAAATCAACACACCTTTCCTTAACTGTCATCTAATCTCTATAGATAACATTCTTGTCTCGGGAGGTGTGTTTTATTCTGCCCGGCTATATATATATATTTAAAAAAGGCCTTGACAAGCGGCTTTTAGCCATCAATATTCTCCTTCAGCCGGAATGAGAGAATGCTTGTTTTGATACATAAAAGGATTCCCTGCAGCTATTTAAAAACAGCTGCAGGGAATTTGGAAGGTGTATTCAACAAAGAAATTCAAGTACTTGTGAAAGAATTAGCCAACTTTTGGTTGTTCCTGCTTAATTGAAGCAAGCTCTTCATCAGCTTCCTGTTTATCCAAGGTAATTGAAAGAGCATGCTGATTGCTGATGTACATATTTATGAGACCAATCATGATGACAATAGATGAAACTTTGATGACAATAGGAAAATATTGCTTATGAATAAATACGGCTAATGATGTAGCACTCTCACCGCCAATTATTAAGGCCGCCAGAAATCCAAAGAATGCCAATCCGCCGGCTATCAGCACAACATAGATGCCCCAGCCGAAAACCGTGTTTAGGACTTCTACAATTTTACTTTTCTTCACCATATCACCCTCCTACACTAATCCCCAAATAGGAAGTATTCCTAGCATCACAATAACCGATAGTGCATAGTGAAGTCCGACCCACACAAGACAGTTCTTTGTGGTCTCTTTCATGCCCGAACCTGCTATGCCCATTGCGGTATACATGCACAATGCCAGCGGAGGTGTCATACCCTCCATGGCTCCGGTAATTACCGGCAGCATGCCGGCAATCAAAAACGGATTGGCTCCGGCACCGGCCATAATAGCAACAATAGCACCTCCGAAAATAGCTGTCTGAGATGAGCCGGGCAGTACCATGCCAAGAAGAGCGCAGAATAATGGAATAAAGAAAGCCAGTACCCATAAAGGAAGTCCCCAGTCGCTGATAAAATTGCCGATGTTGGTACCGAAATCCAGTACGTTAAACAAATTGCTGATTGAATAAGCAAAAAAGATTGTCGCACAAACCGGAACGATACTTTTAACTTGGCCGGCAAACATGGTTGCAATGGCCTTAGGAGATGTTTCTGAATTTTTCCTGCCGATTAATAATGCATAGAGAGCTGCAAGCCCGGGAGTGAAAAGCAGTATGCAGCTGGAAAGATTACTTGCGCCTTTGCCAAGCTGGGCTGTAAAAAAGGTGGCCTTTAGCTGAGCATCCAGGAAGAAGGGCAAGAATATAATTACAGGAAGTAAAAGTGCCCTCCAGCCTTTTTTTAACGATTCTCCAAGTTTTGGAATATCTTCCGGTACCATGGGCTGTACCTTATAATAGCGACAAAAAGCATAAAGTGTTATGGCTCTTTGGATAATGAACCAAATGGAAATACCCCACATTAAAAGCCAGAATTGCGACATTGTATACCTATCGGGATATAAGGCGCCCAATACACCAAACGCTGCCGTAATAACACCTGCCGGGGGAATCATATTGCCCATTGTGCTGGCCGACATCTCAATATTGGCAGCCAGATGAGCCGGAAATCCGGATTTCTTCATGGCTGGAATGGTAAACACTCCTGTGGCGGCAACATTACCGGCGCCTGAACCGGACAACGCACCCATAAAAGTACTGCCGATAAGCGCCACATAGCCGGCGCCGCCTCTGAACCGCCCAAAAATTGCAAGAATGATATTAATGCAGTCATCAATAACTCTGGTATGGCCAAAAATCTGAGCCACTGCCAGGAATGCGACAATAGCATAAAATAATGTGTTTGTAGATGTGGAAAAAAGATGTGTAAAGAATTCTGACCAATGGCCCGTTATAGCAATCATAACAATATAGCCAATGAACATTGCTTCATAAATGGGACGTTTGAAGACCACAAAAACAAGCACAATAGCAACCAATAAAGCAACTAGATAAAGTATTTCAATAGGCACCAAGTTTCATCTCCTTACATATGTATTTATCAATTCAAGGGCTGAAAGATGGAATCTAATATACTTAAAAATCTCTGTTGTGTTTACACCTCATTCATGTAAATAAATCTAGTTAACCTCGTATATTTTATTTGGAGCTTTGTTGCATATCAAACTGGATACAATGGTTGAAACAAGAGCTGTTATCACGGATACGTAGGTTTCATTGAATTGCGGGTGAATCGGATATGTACCGTTTATGGCTTTGTATAGCACCCATAACAAACCTACAGAAGCTGTTATCAGCATACCATAGATAGCACCTTTTTCGGATGTTTTCTTCCAATAGATTCCCAGGAGAAGAACTACAAAAAGTGAGCCTCTAATGGTATATGCAAAATAGACAATATCCAATATCCTGCTGCTGTCATACATAGCTATAGCGATCACCATGCACAGCACACCAGAAATAGCAGTGGTAAGACGGGATACAAACAATACATTTTTATCAGAAGCATTGGGTCTTAGGCGACGCTGATAAATATCTTTCGTTATCATGGTTCCTGATGCCAGTATGATGGGAGAAACTGTAGAAAGAACAGCGGCAAGAATAGAAGCCAATACGATGCCGCCGGCAAGGGGATTCATATTCATTAAAAGTGTCGGCAAAGCCAGTTTTCCATTTGCAAGATCCGGAAACTTCACTTTGGCGGCCATACCAAGCAATGCGGTAAGAATACCGAAGGGTGCAACAATAAATGCTGTTATGTAAGCAGACTTTTTTGCGACAGGCGCATCCCTAGCGGCTAAAATTGGCTGTATTCCTGCCTGGGCAGTACATGCGCCAAGAACGGAAGCGATAACCCATGAAGATACTTTTGGCATACCGATGTAAGTCATATTAAAATAACTTTCCGGCAGCTCCGCCTGCATCCCGGCAATTCCGCCCACATCTTTGCCTACGAGCACTATAGCAAGTATCACACCGCTATACATTGCAATGATATGCAAAATATTTGTATATCCTACTGCTACCATACCTCCGGCAAGGGTATAGATGATAAAGCCTGTTCCCAAAATGAGTACCGCTGTGACATAATCCATACCGAATACGCTTACGCCCAATGTCCCTGCTGCCACAATCTGCGATGTGCCTACAGCTATCATGACAAATGTAAGCAATATGCTTGAAACTGTTCTGGCATCAGGTCCGATAAACTTTTCAATAATACCCGGAACTGTCACAGTATCCAGGCTTCGATACAGTTTTGCAAAGAATATCGCTAAAAAAATGATCCCTATTCCGTTGGCCAAGGTGTACCATGCACCGGAGATACCAAACTCATACCCATACTCAGATACTCCGGTTGTTGAGGTGCCGCCAAGCCATTCTCCCGTGCCCGCCGCGACACACATAAGAACTCCTAAGCCTGCTCCATGAAACGAACTTGAAGATTTGGCATTTCTTTTGGCAATTATACCAATAAAAACGGTAATCGCCAGATAAATAAGCATTATTAACGGCTGCAAAGTCATATCATATTACCTCGTTAAAAAACTTCTATAAAAATAGCAAGCGAGAGGATACATATGATGCCAGATTAATAGTTGTGTACTATTCTTCCATGGGTATCTCTATGTCATACAGAGGCGCATACTGCTGACAGCCGAACACATCGCCTTCGCCAAAAGAACCGCTGGGAACCAGCCTGTTAATCGTAAACTTTATGGCATAAGCCGGATCAAATTCAACAAAGTCTGCAATCCTGCTTTCAGGAATATCAAAAAGTTCAGAAATGGTCTTTTTGTTTAAGACACCGCTTTTTTTAACAAGTTCATAGTTTTCAGACTCACGAAAAATAATATCAAAAGTGATTCGGTCCGTACCCGCATTCTTACTACGGATGGTTTTAGCTAAATCAACCAGCTTTACTGTTTTCACATTCATTACCTCCTACTCACCTATTTCGATCATTTTGACGGGGAACAACTCCAGTGGATCGTCCACTTCAACAGTATGATTCATAGTCCATGTATACGCCGGAGAAACCTCTACCACCTCATCAAGAATAAAAGCTGCTGTACCGGCGGTTCCCTTGACTTCCGGCAGCCTGGCATAGAATATCTGTCTGGTACCAACAAGAGCAACCTCCTCAGCAACCTTTTTGTCAGGGGCTACACCTTCCACTACTACCAGGAGCTCGTGGGATTTAGTTTCTTTTATGGGCTCTAAATCGCCCATAACTCCGTTTTTACCGAAGATTCGATAGCTTAAATGATACTCTGCATTAGGCTGTCTCTCTTTAACCTGGGCCTTAGCCCATTCAATTACTTTATCAATGTTTTTGATGGTATATGGATCTCTTATTCCCGCCATACCTAAATAGCGCTCGCCAACTTTACCGGAGCCTTCAAGTTTAACCTTTATTCTGCCTTTAATTGGAATGAATTTGGCGCCTGTAATTCGGCAGGTCTTTTCGTTAAACTGTTCATATTCACAATCAGACATGTCCATCATGCCGCCGGCAACATATTCGTAATAGGGATTTGTCCTTTCATACATAGCATGGCCTGCGACAGAAGCAATTGTACATCTTTGATTGGGATGCATTGCCGTAACTTTTACATCATCCTTGGTAATGGTACCAATAACCGATTCTTTTGCGCCATAAGGTTCAGCACAGAAGGAAGCGCACTCAAGGACCTTGCCGCAATAATAGGCGATGTTCTCCGGGAAACCTTCATAAATGGCTGGAGCCGCAAAAACAGCCACGTCACTGGAACGTCCGCCTATGATAACGTCGGCGCCCATTTTAAGAGCTTTTATGTAAGGATGTACGCCGGCAACAGCAACGATTCGATCTGTCTTGTCCAGTTCTTCTATCGTTAAATTGCTTCGACTATCCAAGCCTTCTATTGTTTCACCATTGTTCATTTTCTTGCGCAAATACTCTTTGTCCACCTCGGAATAAAAATATGCAAGTTTAAATTTTTTCATATTATGTTTTTTGGCAAGTTCGCGGATATAACCAACATAAGCGTCAACATGGTTATCTGAGCCCGTATCACCTGCTGATCCAATAATCATGGGAACGCCCTGTTCCCTGGATGCCAACAGCATAAGCTCGAGATCATGCTTTTGCCATTCAGGATGGCCCGCATACTTGTCTGTACCTAATGGCACAGGCCCGATATCATCACTTCCTGAATCGCAACAGTAATAGTCCGGTTTTGTTTTGGCTCCAATCCAGAAGCTTTCTTCTTTAGTTGGTGCAAAGCCAAGATGTCCGTTGGGTGAAATGATTCTTAAGGTATCCTTACCCATAGTCCATGACCTCCTCTGAATTTTTTATATACCGCATAATAACATGTCATGTCCCGGTATACATTGTTATAACATGTTATAATTATAATAATATTATTTTGTTATGTCAATATATATTTAGTTATTTAAGAAAATTAAAAATAGAAATATTTTAAAAACGGGGTATTCCTGAAAAATATCTTTAATATATTTTTGAATTATATGAAATGACATGATTCCTATGAATAACAAAATACAGCCAAATAGTTTAATACTATTTTTGCCATGTAACATCACATTTAATGTCCTACGAATTATTACTGATTAATTCAATTCTCTCTTTATAGAAAAGGCATACTTATCCGAACGATAATAGCCTAGCTTGTATTCAAGGGGAGTATCTCCGGATGAATACAATTGAGATTCTAATAATAGAAGAGCCCCTCCTAATGGTATATTTAATATCTTACTCAGATCTTTATTGGCATTCACTGCCATAATTTTCTGAGAAATTCTGTCTATACTGATACCAATTTTTACATAGAGGTCATAGGATGAAAACGCCTCTCCATCGTTCTCCATCTCTTTGGCACACTCATACATCAAATGGCCCGTTTTTTCATCAAAATAAGATTGGTAATAAACGATCGGAGAATTTCGGGAATAACCAATAAGATTTAAATTGCATATGTTATTGAAATTCATGGGATTGAGCATTTCCTGTGCTTTTTTATTTTCAGATTTACTACTAAATGAATGAATTTTGGTATAGCCAACCAAGCCTTTTTCCAAAAGGACCTTTCCGAAATTAATAACCTTCAGTAAATCTTGACTGATAATTGTTTTTTTAACAAAAGTACCTTTTCCCTGAACAGTATACACTAATTTTTTTTGTTCCAACAGGCTGAGCGCCTGTCTGGCGGTAATTCTACTGACATTATATTTTAAGCATAAGCGATTTTCCGACGGAAGCTTGTCTTCTTCCTTATATTCTCCATTTATTATAGAATCTTCCAGTATATCGGCAAGCTGAATATACATTGGCGTAGAAGAATCCCTGTTAATCATATTTAACCGTCCCTTTCTGATGTAATTTTCGAAAGCAACTTTCCAAGATATGATTTGATATTATAACATGTAATGTTTTTTTTCAACGATAATCTACCATAACTAATAATTAATGCGTAGCAACATCGGCGTTTTTTCTGCTGAACATTTAGATGTAATAACCTCACCCGTTACCGAAATCAAAGATTTCGAACGGGCGCCCGAGAGCATTGATATTTGCAAGCTCATGTTAAAACCGAGCCACCTATAACGGATGGCCCGGTTTGGTACTGCATATGTATGATTTTCTTTATTTTTTTAAAGCATTCTGCAGATCTCTCTCTTAAGGCGGCCCAAAATGCGTTTTTCCAGGCGGGAAATATAAGATTGTGATATGCCCAGCATATCGGCTACTTCTTTTTGTGTTTTTTCCATATGATTATTCAGTCCGAACCTCAGCTCCATAATGCGTTTTTCACGTATACTCAACTTGTTCATGGCACTGACAAGGAGCTTTTTGTCGGTCTCCTCCTCCAGGTTTTTTTGAATGATATCACTGTCGGTTCCTAATATATCCGAAAGCAGAAGTTCGTTCCCATCCCAGTCCACATTGAGGGGTTCTTCAAAAGAGACTTCACTGCGTGCACGGCTGTTTTTTCGAAGGTACATCAGTATTTCATTTTCAATACACCGGGAGGCGTAGGTAGCCAGCTTGATGTTGCGTCCGGGGTTATAGGTATTAATGGCCTTGATCAGCCCAATGGTGCCGATGGAAGTCAGATCTTCGATATCCACTCCCGTATTTTCAAACTTTCGGGCAATATATACCACCAATCTTAAATTTCTTTCAATGAGAACCCTTTTGACTGATAAATCCCCTTTTTCAAGATTGTATAAAAGCGCAGCCTCCTCATCGGCCTGGAGAGGAGGCGGCAGTATTTCCGTACCGCCGATATAGAAAACCTCACTGGGCTCCTGTTCCTGATTAAACAGGGTTATGATAAACCCGAATACCTTTTCAAACATAATAAATTACCCCTTTCTCAATTGCCTTCCGCAAAGCCATTTTCTATATTTTTGAGAGCATGGCAGGCCCCAGCAGAGCTGAATATTTGGCATTATTTGATAATTTAATACTGCAGATTCCGACAATGACATCATTGATTTCCTTAAATGCACCGTTCTGGCAAACCCGTATATTGTCCGGTCTAAATCCTGTCAGCATACCGTTTTCTCTGCCAATGGATTTAAATGGTATCAGATGAACACGCTTCAGCCATATATTGTCATCTGCTCTCTGCGAGGTTTGTATATAAGCCCCCATATTATTCGAAACAACGGATTTATAAAATTCCGGAGGAAGTATGGATTTGATGGACTCGGCTTCCACCACCATGACCGGATACCCGGTAATGGGGTCGATCAATGAATTCCCTGTATCCACCAGCGCGTTAAAACGAACTGACCTGTCCCCGAGCCTGATGTGCACCGGCACCACGGATCCTTCTCTTAAGACCTTCCCCGATAGGATCCTGCCAATGGGCATTACTAAAACAATACACAGGCCGGAAGAGAACAAAAATGCCTTTAATACGCCTTGGGGGCTCAGATACATAAGCCCGCCATAAGAAACGATACCGCCTTCAAAAATGTTGGACAGGGCATATGTACATCCCGCGAGCAAAAAAGCTGATAGCAGCAGCATCCCCCACCGTTTCAAAAATTCCGATAAATTTCTGATTCGAAACGCAATTAAAACCATTATGACCGATATCGAAATCTTTGTGATCAATGAGGTCATCATGACTATACCGGGCAGCGCTACCGCAAAAACCGCATAAAGGGCGCCAAGGGAAGCCGCAAGGACTGTTCTGAAAACCTTAAGCCCGCAGCCTGATATGGCACTGGTCAGCTTTAGAATGAAGCAGTTGGCAAGCAAATTTTCAAAGAACAGCAGATCCGCGTATACTATCACCTCATGACTCTCCCCATCTTTTTATAAGTTCCATTTAAACATATATGGCAGAAGTTTCTCTTTTATGATAAAACGGTTTTAAGGTTTTTTATGTCAAATCGCGTTATAGCCCAATTATTTTCTAAAATCGTTATAAGTAAAGCATTTCGGTTCTTTGGATTTCCCGTAACACCCACTTTGCGCTTCGAATAGAATAAGAGTGTATCGATTCTCCTGGAGTGGTTCTATGTCCGGAATAGCCGGTATGGTAAATCCGTTTGAGAATATTCTGCTCAAGAGCATGAACATATGTACCATGGCCGATGCCATCCGCACGAGAGGACCCAATGGCACCGGACATTTTATTTCTCCTCATGCTGCATTGTTAAAACGTATCGGGTCAGCAAGCGCTTCCGACGGAGGGCCAACCGTCACCAAAATCCCTCTGGAAGGAAAAACTTATGTATTGATGCTGGACGGGATCATATACAATGCAGAAGAGCTCTGCACAGAATTGGAAACCTTAGGCTGCCGGTGCTCGGGCAGCTCCTGTCAGGAGCTTTTTATATATGCGTACATTCACTGGAAGGAGGATTTTCTGACCAGGCTGAACGGCGCCTTTGCTTTTGCCCTTTGGATCGTAGAGGATGGCATGCTCCTTCTGGCACGGGACCAGATCGGTATAAAGCCTTTGTTTTACACCCTGGCAGGCACTACCCTGCTCTTCTCATCGGAGATTCAGGGCATTACCGGCAACCCATTGTATGAGACTGCAATCGACATCGAAGGTTTGTCGGAATTGATCTGTCTGAGTCCCCGCCACACGCCGGGAAGCGGAATCTTAAAAGGCATTTTCCAGGTCAGGCCGGGCCATTATCTGATTTATTCAAAAGAGGGAGTAAAAAATACCCGGTACTGGAAGATTGAAATTCAAAATCATGAGGATGATCTGGGAAAAACCCTCGAAAATGTCCGGTACCTGGTTGTGAATTCTGTTAAGAGACAAATGAAGTCGGACGTGCCCCTCTGCGGCCTCCTTTCAGGAGGACTTTATTCCGGCCTTATAACCGCCATTGTAGCAAACAATCCGGCGCTATTGCACAGCAATGTTTATAATACATGGTCTCTGGACTTTGAAAGAAACAGCCGGAATATCCGGCAAAGAAATTACACCGCAGATTCCGATACGCCCTGGATCCGCTGGGTCTGCAGAAGGGCGGGGACCCGCCACCACTATATTATTCTGTCTCCCGCCGATCTGTCCGACTCTATTTTGGAGGCGGCCGAGGCCCGGGGCATCCCCGGTGTTCCCGGGTATGACAACTCGCTGATGCTTTTGTTCAGGGAAATTCGTAAAGATTACAGCATCGTTCTTTCGGGGGATTGCTCCGATGAAATATTCGGTTCCAATATCAAGGCCTCCGAACATTTTACTTCCGGAAAACGGCGTTTGCCCTGGGCCTCCAATGTTTCCGAGAAGATCTCCATCTTCAGGAACGATCTCATTGAATTGATTAAGCCCTATGAATTTATAGAGAAATGCTATGAGGAAGCGTTGGCCGAATACATAAAATTTGCGGCAGGAGCCAAACGTTTAAAAATGGAAAGTGAGGCACAATGGTTCAGCCTCTATTGGAATCTGCCCTGTATTTTAGAAAGGCTGGACCGTATGAGCATGGCATTTGGCCTGGAAGCCAGGGTTCCTTTTTGCGACATCCGCTTAATAGAGTACTTCTGGAACATCCCCCAGGAGCTTAAGCGGCTCAATAATACAGACAGGGGCCTATTAAGGGAAGCCATGCGCGGATATCTTCCTTCAGATATTCTGGAAAGAAAAAAAAGTCTCTTTCCCCATTGTCAGGATACGGACTACGAAGCGAAAATTAAAACCATGCTTTTTGAAATCGCCCTGGACCCGGCCTCCCCGGTCAGGAATCTGCTGAATATGAAAACCCTGGAAAGCATGATGAAGCAGCAGCAGGATCTCAGCAAGCGCTATACCTCAAGATCCCAGCTCTATGGCTGGATTCTGCAGCTGAATCATTTCATGAAATCCAATGGAATTACATCTTTTTGATTTCTTCCAAAAGGGCAGGGACGATCTCCTCTTCGCGAACCTTTCGAAGGATCTGGCCCTTCTTGAAGATCACGGCGGAGTCCTTGCCCCCGGCTATTCCGATATCGGCTTCCCGGGCTTCTCCGGGGCCGTTGACCACACAGCCCATAACAGCCACCTTAATAGGCTTATCACAAGCTTCAAGGGCTTTTTCCACTTTCTCCGCAATGCCTATCAGGTCAATCTGAGTGCGGCCGCAAGTGGGGCAGGATACAAATTCAATACCCTTATGATAGAGGCCGCAGGCCCGCAAAATCTCCCGGGCAGCCTTTACCTCTTCCACCGGATCGCCTGTAAGGGAAACTCGCACGGTATCCCCTATACCCGCAAAGAGCATGGCGCCGATGCCCACCGCCGACTTTATGGTTCCCCTGTAAATCGTTCCCGCCTCGGTAATACCGATATGCAGCGGGTAATCCGTCTGCCCGGCAAGCAGTTTATGCGCCTGAAATGCCATGACGGGATCGGAGGATTTTATGGAAAGAACAGTATCATAAAAATGCAGTTCCTCCAATATCCGGACATGGCCGAGAGCGCTCTCAACCAAAGCCTCAGCCGTAACACGGCCATATTTTTGAAGCAGTTCTTTTTCCAAAGAACCGCTGTTGACCCCGATCCGTAAAGAAATACCCTTTTGCCGGGCCATCTGAACCACTTCTTCGACCCTTTCCCTGGAGCCGATATTGCCGGGATTGATGCGTATTTTATCAGCCCCATTTTCCATGGCCTTTAATGCCAGCCTGTAATCAAAGTGGATATCGGCCACAAGGGGCAGCGTTATTCTCTTCTTAATCTCATCAACGGCTTCGGCAGCCTCCATATCGGGAATTGCCACCCGCACGATATCACAGCCGGCATCGGTCAGGCGATGGATCTGGGCCACCGTCGCTTCAACATCCGAGGTTCTGGTATTTGTCATGGACTGTATGGAAATCGGGGCATCCCCTCCGATAAAGAGATTGCCCACTTTTACTTTTCTTGTTTTTCTTCGAATCATTCCGCTTTTCATATCTTTTCCTTACATCAGCCATCTGGGTATATCATTGAACAAGGTTGCAATCAGCACGCAGATGAGCAACACAAATCCAATCATAGAAACCATACCGACCTTTTCCTGGGGCAGGGGCTTTCCCCTGATTTTTTCTATCAGAAGAATCAAAAGCATGCTGCCGTCCAGAGCCGGGAAAGGCACCAGATTCATAATTCCTAAGTTGATGCTGATATAAGAGCAGAGATAAATAAGGTTTAAAAGAATTTCTCTGGCAGGCTGTTTTGTTTCAACCACACTCCCTACCGTTCCGATAATTCCAACCGGCCCCGACAGCTCCTTAAAAGAAATGGTACCATTAAAAAGCCATTTCAGCGAAATCAGCACGTTTCGTATGGTAGAAACGCTGTATCTGAAGGAAGCCTTGGCCACTTCAAAGAAGTTTCCCTGCTTGTGTTCAAGATCTAAACCCAGTGTATAGGAAAAATCGGCAAAGGGCTTTATATTTTCAAAGGTCAGTATTTCACCGTTTCTCTCCACCGTCACAGTCACCGGCGCTTCCTTATCGGGCCTGGTGACATTTAAGTAGGTGCTGATTTCCTGTGTGGTGGAAACCTCGGTATCATCAAGCCTGATGACCTTATCTTCCCGCTTTACGCCCGCTTTTTCCAAGGGCGAATCAATTTCCACCATTTCAATAATATTGGAGCCCATATTGTCGACAACCCGGGCCGTAAAGCCTAAGCGATACCTTGTGGCGGTCCTGCCCGGTGTGATCGTTTTTGTGACTTTCCGGCCGGCACTTGTATCGTAATAAACGATCTCTTTATCCGTGCCATCCTCGCCGTACATGAAAATATTAATATCGGAAGCGGGATCATAGATCTTTCTGCCGCCATAGGAGAGGAATAGATCCCCTACCTCAACACCGGCTTTTTTTAGGGGCGAATCCCCGATAAGCTCAGTAATCTTGGTTGTATAAAAGCCTGTTGATGTGAGAAATATCATAGCAAAAATAAAAGCGAACAGAATATTCATGATCGGTCCGGCAGAAACTACCAGGGCCTTTTTCCCCGGGAGCTGGTTTGAAAATGCCCGCGGATCGTCCGAGGATTCCTCTTCCCCTTCCATCTTGACATATCCCCCCATGGGAATCAGCCTTAAGGCATAAACGGTTTCACCCTTTTTTATGGAAAACAATTTTGGCCCCATGAATAGTGAGAACTCTAAAACCTTTATTCCCACAGCTTTTGCAGCCAGAAAATGTCCCAGCTCATGAATAAAAATCAAAAGGCTGAGCGCCAGAAGCGCAACTAACACACCCATCTAAAAACCCCCACTAACTATACTCCAGGCAAGCCGTCGGGATGCCCGGTCAGTATCTATTATATCGTTGAGTACAGGCTTGCTATTCACCGAATGAGCGTTCATAACAAGTTCAATCAGTTCAAATATTTTCGGAAAGGATATTTTACGGTTTAAAAAGAGTTCCACCGCCACTTCATTGGCCGCGTTCATGGCACAGGGCATGGTCCCCCCAATTTTTGCAGCCTCATAAGCCAGCCCCAGTGATTTAAAAGTATCAAAATCAGGTTTTTCAAAGGTCAGCTGACTCAATTGGGAAAAATCGATCCTTTTAAAGCTGTTTTCGTTTCGTTCCGGCCAGGTCAGGGCGAGCTGTATAGGAATCCTCATATCCGAGGCGCCCAACTGGGCCATTAATGATCCATCCTTAAATTCCACCATGGAATGAATGATACTTTGCGGATGCACCACCACATCTATTTTTGAAACCGGTATGTCAAAAAGCCACATGGCTTCTATAATCTCAAGGCCCTTATTCATCAATGTTGCAGAATCTATGGTAATTTTGTTTCCCATGGACCAGGTGGGATGATTTAAAGCCTCCTCCAATGAAACATTCTCAAGCTGACGGCTGGTAAAGCCCCTGAAGGGACCTCCCGATGCAGTCAGAATAATTCGGGATGCATCCTGCGTTCTGTTTCCGGCAAGACTTTGAAAAATAGCCGAATGCTCGCTGTCCACAGGAAAAAGGCGGACGCCGCATCGTTTTGCTTCTTCCATGATGATATTTCCGGCGGTCACAAGGGTTTCCTTATTGGAAAGGGCAATATTCTTGCCCGCCTGAATGGCCGTCATTGTCGGCAGCAGACCTGAAATTCCGACCACAGAAGTGAGAACCGTATCGGTATCGGGATGAACTACAGTCTCTAAAATTCCATCCATCCCTTTTAATATCTTTGTACCGGTATCCCCGACGGCAATGGCCAGATCATGGGCCGCCTTTTCATCAAAAAGCGCCGCCGTTCTGGGATGAAACTTTCTGATCTGTTCTTCCATAAGTTTTACATTTGAATTGGCTGCAAGTGAAACAACTTCTATATTGAGGTTTTCACAAACCTCAAGGGCCTGCATGCCGATGGAGCCTGTGGAGCCTAGAATTGAGAGACCCTTAACCATCTGATTACAACCTTTCTACCATAAAAAAATGCATACATAAATATAGACCAGGGGCGAAATAAATATAATACTGTCAATGCGATCCATGATTCCGCCGTGCCCTGGAATGAGTTTGCCAAAGTCTTTGATTCCGGTATCTCTCTTGATAGCCGAAGCTGCCCAGTCTCCCAGCTGGGACACAACCCCGCAGAGTATGCCCAAAATGGCTAAATGATAGATGGGAATGGGCTCTATTCCGGGCTGGTTCATAATAATTTTCCCATAAAGGATCATGGTCAGCATGCATCCTATGGCGCCCCCTATCGAGCCCTCCACTGTTTTCTTGGGACTGATATGCGGAATAATCTTGGTTTTGCCCATTGTTACACCTGTAAAATAGGCAAATGTATCGGTGACGATAGAGCCAATAACAATAAGCCAGACATATTCAAAGCCCCGGTCCAGATTGCGGACAGAGACTGCGAAGGACATCAAAAACGGAATATAAACAATTCCAAGCATGGTAAAAGCCATGTCCTCAAGCTTAAAGCGGCCCTTTTCAAATATTACCTTGCAAAAAAAGTAGGCAATGGCAAGATATACTATTGCATTTAAGTATTCTGATGCAAAGACTCTGGAAAAAATCCTGGATAGATGTGGAAACAGCTCTTTTGGCAGGGTAACGCCATAGGCTCTCCCCACAATGGCGATAGCCGCAATAATGCTTGACACTAGATCCACATGTATATCTTTATGCTTCATGGCGTTGGAGAATTCAATCAGGCCGATAATACTCACTGCCAGGACCAAAATGGCCAGTACATAAGGTGGAAGAAGCAGCAATGCAACCAGAATCGCCAAAGCTATGATACCGCTAATAACCCTGATCAGCATTTTACACCTCCAAATCTTCTCTGCCTGCTTTGATAAGCGCAGATCGCCTGTTTTAAATGATTTTCATTAAAATCCGGCCACAAAACATCACAGAAGTAGAATTCGTAATAGCTGCATTGCCAGATCAGAAAATTGCTCAGCCGCATTTCGCCGCTTGTACGTATCACCAGGTCAGGGTCAGGGATTTCCGAGGTATACAGTCTTTCCGACACAGCGTCCATATCAATTTCAGAAATCCTGCCCGCCATTTTGTCCTCAACCAGTTTGGAAACCGCATTGACAATCTCCTGGCGGCCTCCGTAATTAAGAGCGATGATGAAATCAAGGCCTTTAATATGACTTGTATTTCTTTCCACCCGGTCTATTTGCGTAAGGATCTCTTCCGAAAGCCCCTTCCGCTCGCCAATAACCCTGATTCTTACATTCTTTCCTTTTAATTCGTTTTCCGCGTTCCGAAGATATTCCAAAAGCAGGTCCATCAGCTGATCGACTTCTTCTTTTGACCGGCTCCAGTTCTCGGTGGAAAAAGCGAAAACAGTAAGGTATTTGACGCCCAGGTTATAGCAGGACTCCACAATTTTTTTAAGCGTTCTGGAGCCTTCCCTATGCCCTATGCTCCTGGACAGGCCTCTTTTCTTTGCCCAGCGTCCATTCCCATCCATAATGATGGCAATGTGTGCGGGCATATTATTTTTATCTATTTCAGTATCTTTTCTTAAAAACATTTTTTCTCCCTATGCTTTTGCTTCCGGGTATGGGTAGCAACTTTTCTTTCATTATAATACCAAAAATATACGGAAATGACCATATAAATAAAAGCCCGGAGACCATATTTTAAATTGTTCACAGGAAATTATTTCTTTAATCCGAAAGACCGGTGAGTATACTTTTAATCATCCGCTATTTTAAAGCTGCCGGCGAATTCTGGAGAAATATGTATGCTGCTAATCTTCAAAAGGGAAAGCATAGGGCAGCTTTAAGGCATCCCGCACCGCAATAAAATCTTTTTGCACCGACGCGTTAAGCATGAGCCCTTTATCGCGCCGTTCAAGCCAAATAAGATATTCCTTTTCCCCTGCGGTATAGATGCGTTCCTGACCCGGCGCCCGGGCAGACGCCCGCAACTCTCTTAAGATACTGCCGGCCGTCTTTTTAAAGGGTTCGGCTCCTATAAAGGCTTCCGTATCGATGGCAATAAAGAAATGTCCCAGGTGATAAGGCGCCTTGTTGCCTCTCTCATCCACCCCTGTGAGCATCCTCAGGTAATTTCCGCCCTGAAGGGCTGCCGATAAAATTTCTACGGCAGTCGCATAACCATATCCTTTATAGCCTCCCAGCTCTTCCCCGATACCGCCCAAGGGTGCAAGAGCTGCTTTTCCGGCACTGAGATCTTTTAGGATTTGTGTGCTGTCCGTCATGGCTTCTCCATCGCGGCCCACCACCATGCCCGCCGGTGTATCTTTATTAATCCTTGAAAAATATTCAATTTTCCCCCGCTGAGTGATCGATGTGGCGCAGTCCAATACAAAAGAAAAATCTTCATCGGTAGGGATCCCTATTGTCAGCGGATTGGTCCCGAGCATATTCTCCACACCAAAAGTAGGTGCAATGGAAGGTCTTGCATTGGTACCGGTAATTCCGATCATGTTTTCCTTTGCCGCCATTGTTGCGTAATAGCCGGCAATTCCGTAATGGGTCGAATTCCGGGCCGCCACCATTCCCAGCCCATATTCTCTAGCTTTTTCAATGGCCAGCTCCATGGATCTATAGCCAACCACCTGTCCCATACCGTCATGGCCATCCACGACCGCCGTCGTTCTGGTTTCCTTTATTATTTCCAGCTCGGTTACCGGTTTTTGAATACCGTCTGCGATCCTGTCGATATAGATGGGTTTAAAGCGGTTGCATCCATGACTTTCTATACCGCGGCGGTCACTTTCCAAAAGGATATCCGTACAGATTTTTGCGTCCTCTTCCGGAACGCCGTACCCTTTAAAGGCGTCGACCAGAAAATTTTGCAGCAGCTCCCAGCCAATATAATGCCCGTTCATTTATTAAGACCTCCCAGAATATTTTAAATGGATCATTACCCTATTTTTAAACCACTCAAAGGACAAAAAAAGAATAAAAAAATCACCGTTATAAGGGGAAATTTTTATTCTTTAGCAGCATTCAATTCCAATCATTTTTTTAATATTTTGTATAAATTTAGTATAGCATATGAATCTATTCAACCGCAATCTCTCGGGTATTCTTTTTTCTTCTGATATAACTTCTATTCGTATGCGGCTTTGAGCCCCATAATCGCTTTTACTGCCGTGGCGGTATCGGTCTTAGGGAACAGCTCACAGCCGATTATACCGGAATAGCCCATTTCATGCAGGAATCTGCATACATACTCATACCGGATCTCACCGGTTCCCGGTTCGTGCCGGCCAGGCACATCCGCGATATGGATATGTCCTATATAGTTCCCATAATTCTTTAGATGATCGCATATGCGCCCCTCGTTAATCTGCATATGGTATACATCATAAAGAAGCTTTAATTTTGGCGATCCGATCAGCCGGCAAATTTCCGCCCCCATCCGGGTAGACTGGAGGAAGTTTCCCGCGTGGTCGGTGTATATGTTCAGCGCCTCCAAATTCAGTTGTATACCGGCAGCTTCCGCCAGTTTTACCGAAGCAAGGAGTGTGTCGTACATGGAACAAATCTTGACGGTCTCCGATAGCCCGGTATAGTGGTCGGTCACTATACCGCCCTCACCTAAAGCATTGGAATGGATGGTCACGGACGGTGCGCCCAGTATTTGCGCCGCTTCTAAAGACCGCTTCAATTCATCAAGGTACCTTGTCTTGTGGGCCGGATCTACCAGCGAATAGTCGGCGTCACCATTAGAGCCGCTAATCCGGATGCCCGCCTCATCGGCAAAATGCCGGGTTGCTTCTAAGTCAATGGTGCGCCAATCCCAGAATTCTACACAGTCAAAACCATCTTTTTTAGCGGCAGTAAAGCGTTTTTCCCATGGCAGCTCCGTGTAGAGCGTATCAATACACGCACCGAATTTTAAAGAATTTTTCTTTTCCATAATATTTTCTCCCTGTCAGATTTTATTTAATGAACTTTGTCTTTTTAAACCCTATAAATATTGTTTTATTTTGCCGCAGGTGCTAGAATAAATTGGATGTATTAACAGTATCGTTGCAGGAGTCCCTATGAGTTCGAATAAAATAACTCTTAAAAAAATTGCAGAGATCGCAGGTGTCCACAGATCCACCGTTGACAAGGTTATTCACAACCGTCCCGGCGTCAGTGACGCGGTACGCGAAAAGATTCTGAGGATTCTGAAAGAAAAGGACTACCAGCCCAACTTTATTGGACGGGCCCTGCGTAACCAGGAAAATAGGAAAACCATTGCTGTCGTTTCCTCACGGGTCAATTCCGAACCCTATCTGCACCAAGGTATCCAGCAGGCCGTTCAGGAAGTCGGTGTGTTTGGTTACGATGTGGAATACTATATTTTTGATATAGAGCAAATCGATCAGCAGATTGAAATGCTGTATACCTTAGCCCACCAAAAAATTAACGGCATCATATTGCAGGCCCTATACGACGCGCGCATTCCCGGTGTTGTGAGCGATCTGGCCGAATGCGGCATCCCTGTTGTGCTGCTTAATTTCGATCATCCCGGCTGTACAGATGCCCTGTGCTACATAGGGCAGGACAGCAGAAAGGCCGGACGGACGGCAGCTCATCTGGCCAAAGCATTCCTTCATGGCTCGGGCCGCATAGCTGTCATCAATGGTTACTACGAAAAAATTCTCAACATCTATGACCGCTGCAGCGGTTTCACCGCATATCTGGCCGAAATCGCGCCTGCTGTCGAGATCGCGGAGATCGTTGACAGCAGTGAGAATGCCCACGATTTATATCATGCCGCTGTAGATCTCCTTCGGCGCCAGCAGATCGATTGTATCTACGCCACCTCCTCCGGAACGGAAGGTATCGGCAAGGCTATAGGGGAGCTGGGGTTGCAGGACCGTACCCATATCATCTGCCACGATTTGTATCCGGAAATACTCCGGATGCTTCGGGAGGGAATGGTCTGGGCAACACTGAGCCAGGACTTGGAAAAGCAGGGATACCTGGCTTTCCAATATCTGGTCTACTATCTGCTGAAAGGCATCGATCCGCCGTCCAAAAAGATCCTCATCGAAGTGGATATCCGGTTAAAGGAAAATATGCCCGAAACGTAACCTGGATTTTGTTTTCAATATTGTCCTGCCCCGTGTATGGGTGCAGGACTTTTTATTGTGAAAACAACAAGATTCCCGGGCGCCCATTCGAAATTCCTGATCCGTAATTTAACGCCATGAGTGATGTTTTGTGCGCCCTCGAGAAAATCCGTCCGGGATTTTACTCGGTAGCTCCGCAATCCTGCTCCGCTTACGCACTAAAACATCACTCATGGCGCTTTTCGAAATCAATCCCTTATTGGTGGCGATGGCGGAGCGTATCCAATACGACGGCGGCTACAATAACGACGCCCTTTAGGACCTGCTGCATGTATGCGTTGACCAGCATGAGGTCGAGAGCGTTGTTCAGCACGCCGATGATCAGCGCACCGACAATGGTGCCCCAGATGGTACCGACACCGCCGGCCAGGCTCGTACCGCCGATGACCACACCGGCGATGGCATCCATCTCATACCCGGTGCCGGATGTGGGCTGGGCTGTCATAACGCGGGAAGACAGCAGCACACCGGTCAGCGCAGCCAGCGTGCTTGCATAAGCATAGGCAATCACCAGAGTCTTTTCAAGGTTGATGCCCGAGACTCGCGCTGCATCCGCGTTACCGCCTATGGAGTATACATACCGGCCGAACTTGGTGTGCTTGAGCAGGTAGTGTGAGAGCAAGCCCACGATGATCAATATGTAAATTAATACCGGCAGTCCCAGCCAGCTCCCCTTGCCGATAAAAAGAAAATCGTCGGAGAAGCCGTGCAGCGGCTTATCGGATACAAACAGCGTGACGCCCTTCAGCGACAGCATCATGCCGAGAGTGGCCACGAAAGCGGGGATTTTAGTATAGGCTACAAAAAAGCCATTGATCGAACCGACGACTGCGCCGGCCGCCATACATGCGAGGATGGCTAAAGGCCAGGGCCAGCCAAATTTGATGACCAGACTGCCCAGTATCATTGATGACAGCGCAACCAGGGAGCCCGAAGAGAGGTCGATGCCGCCGGTGATAATGATGAACGTCACGCCGAAACCAATGATGGCATACATGGTAATCTGCCGGACGATATTCACCAGATTGCCCGTTTTAAGAAAATTAGGAGAAATAAACGACATGGCAACAACCATCAGCAGCAGTACCAGGATCGTACCGTAGTTGGACAGCAGCCCCTTCCAGTTGATTTTATTTCTAGAATTGTTTTCCACTAGTGTTTCCACTTTAGTTTCCATGGTATACCTCCGAATAGTTTATTTCGTGATACCGAATGCCAACTGCATGACATTCTCCTGACTGGCAGCCGCCCGGTCAACCTCGCCGGTCTTCCTGCCCTCGTGCATGACCATGATGCGATCGCTCATACCGAGGATCTCGGGGAGCTCCGATGAGATCATGATGACCGCTTTGCCTTCGGCAGCGAGCTTGCTCATGTACCGGTGGATCTCAGCCTTGGCACCGACGTCGATGCCGCGGGTCGGCTCATCCAGGATCAGTACTTTGGGATCCATCAGCAGCCATTTGCTGATCAGCACTTTCTGCTGATTGCCGCCGGAGAGGTTGTTGATGATCTGTTCCTGGGACGGTGTCTTGATGGACAGCAGGTCAATCATATCGCTGCAGTCCTTTTTCATCTTCCTGACATTGAGCTTAAAAGGAGCCTTGTAAGCATCAATGTTAGCGATGACCATGTTGCTGCGCACCGAATGCGGCAGGAACAGGCCGTCAAACTTTCGATCCTCGGTGAGAAACATTAGACCATGCCTGATGGCGTCCCGGGGTGATTTGATATTCACTTTCCTGCCGTTGATGTAGATCTCGCCGGCATCCAGTTTGTCCAATCCAAACAGCGCACGCATGATCTCACTGCGTCCCGCCCCCACAAGACCGGCAAGTCCTAGTATTTCTCCCCGGCGGACCGAGAACGACACGTCTTCAAAAACACCGTGCCGGGTAAGGCCGCAAGCTTTAAGTACAATATCGCCAATATTTGTATTGATCTTTGGGAACATCTCTTTTATCTCACGTCCAACCATCATACTGATTACAGTTTTCATGTTGGTGCCCGCTGTATCCAAAGTATCGACGAATCGGCCGTCGCGCAGGACCGTGATCTGGTCGGTGATTTGGAAAATTTCGTCCATCTTGTGGGAGATGTAGAGTATGGTGACGCCCCGGTTCTTAAGCATATGGATCATTTCATAGAGCTTGGCGACCTCGTTTTCCGTCAACGCCGAAGAGGGCTCGTCCATGATGATCAGTTTAGCGTTGTAGGATATGGCTTTGGCAATCTCAACCAGCTGCGTACTCGCAACGCTCAGCGAGCCGACCTTTACCTTTGGAGGGATACTGATCCGCAATTCATCAAACAGTTCCTGTGTTTTTTGTACGATCTCCTTGTCCCTGATGCAGCCGGTGCCCTTCCTACACGGTTCTTTCCCTATAAAGATGCTCTGTGCCACCGTTAATTCACGGATAGGCATCAGCTCCTGATGCACCATTGCGATGCCCGCGTGCAGTGCCTGAGCAGGATTTTCAAATTTGACATCTTTCCCGTCAAAAATGACGGTACCTGAATCAGCTCCATGGATACCGATCAGAATCTTCATTAAAGTAGATTTTCCGGCACCGTTTTCACCGATTATCCCGTGTACGGTACCCCGCTTCACCTTAAAGGTGATATCGTCGAGCGCATGGACACCGGGAAATGACTTATCCACATTCTTCAGCTCAAGAATGTAATTGTTATTATCTTCGCTCACGGTGTAACCTCCTCAAAATTTTGAATAAGCCGGGGAGGGTGCAGTACCCCGGCTTATCATCAGACGTTTTTCATAACGAACGATGCTTATTTGTATAGAGCCAGATACTCGTCTACATTGGTCTTATCAACCAGCAGGTAAGGAATCCAAACATATTTATCATAGGGCTCTCCGTTGATAACCCTGATGGCCTGAGCGACAGCCTGTTCGCCCTGGCCCTTGGCATCCTGATAAACAGTCAATGTAACCCGGTCTTCTTTCAGGTACTCCAGCATATCCTTGTTGGCGTCGATGCCGGCAATCATGATGTCGTCGCGGCCAATAGCCTCCAGAGCAGCCAGCGCACCGCAAGCCATAGCGTCATTGTGGCAGACGATGCCGGTAATTTCCTTGGAAGCCTCTGTTTGGAAGAAATTCTCTACGAATGCCATGGCCTCGTCACGAGCCCAGTTGGCTGTGTCTTCGGCGATGATCTGGATGTCCGAATATTTCTTGAGAACTTCGCGAATACCTTTGTCACGATCAATCTGCGGTGCATGCCCGTATGTGCCATGCAGCTCAAGAAGTTTGCCTTTGCCTCCCATAGCCTCGGCCAGAGCGGCCATTTCGATACGGCCGGACTCGACGCAGTCGGAACCCACATAGGAGGTCAGTTGATCGTTATCAGCAACTTCGGTATTGCAGCCAATGATGGGGACGCCTGCGTCGTTGGCTGCTTTAACGACGGACATGGAGCCTTCCGTATCGACAGCAATGAAGACGATAGCAGCAGCGCCCTGGGCGATGGCATTTTCAACCTGCTGCAGCTGGGTAGCCGTATCAAAGTCTGCATCAAAAAAGGTAAAATTATAATCATTGTTCAGAGCTTCATCAGTGATGTACTTCTGCATAGCATCCTTAATTTTGGATTGGAACTCGTTGGTGGCTTGCGCGATGCAAAGAGCGATGGTCTTCTTTTCAGCGGGCACAGAAGCTCCTTTTGAACCGGCCGGATCGGGCGCAGCACCGGAAGCGGACGAAGAGTCCGCCGCGGGGGCAGTAGTGCCGGCACAGCCGGCAAGCGTGAGACATACCATAAGGACAACCAATAGAACAGCGATTGCCTTTTTCATAAGATTTTTCTCTCCTTTCAATATCTATACTAGTT
>ENA-UOOR01000851-UOOR01000851.1-fermentation-metagenome-genome-assembly--contig:-NODE-851-length-39641-cov-20.402238_pt1 | contig 39641 bp, 33 predicted proteins | sample MGYA00245780_ERZ724029 | MGnify/ENA primary metagenome ERZ724029 (study PRJEB28704, sample SAMN03018315) | fermentation metagenome | biome: anthropogenic terrestrial biome; feature: soil; material... | reverse complement strand
TGCCCGGGCATGCAGCCAACCGCGCTCAGCCACGCAAACATGCAAAGGACGCGGACCTCATCTTCGTCTTAGTCCCCGTCCGTGCCGTTGGCAGGTGCCGTGCCCAGCCTGATACAGATGGTGACCGGGTTGTGGTCGCTGTTTTCGAAGCCAAGATCGTGGCCGTACACACTCACGATCTCGACACCCGGCGACACCAGGAATCCATCGATATTGACTGCGATATTGGCGGCGGGATCATAAGGCCTGTCCAGCGTTCTGCAGGATGGAACGGTTTCGTCCACCGCCCATCCAAATCCTTCGATTGCGAAATCATCGGGAAGAACCTGCAGCCAGAAGGGCCACGCATCACCGTATTCCGCCTGCTTAGCCTTTGGATCCGACGAGAGCAGATGATTCCAATCGCCGCCTATCACGAGGTAGTTGCCGGACTTGAGTTCGCGACCGGCGTACTCCTTGAGAAACGCGAGTTGCTGAGCCCTTATGACACCACCTTCGTCGAACGCCGACAAGTGCACGTTAGCAAGCACCAGCTGCCGGCCATCGCTTGTAGGCAGTCTGCTCTCCATCGTGCACCTGTCCAGCATGAAAAGCTGCTTGATCCAGGGATACAGCCCTGGAAGCGAGTACCGTGCCGCGGAATTCACCCGATATCTCGACAACGTAGCGATGCCTGAGTAGACGTTGCCGTGCGGATCGGCCAGAGGGACCGGAACCCAGGCCACTCTGTAGTTCGTGGCGAAGCTACCGCTGTATTCGGACAGATCCGAGCAGAAGCGCGTGTACTGCTCCGTTCTGTAGCTCCGGCGCGAGCGGCGGTCTACCTCTTGGAGAAAGTAGATGTCAGACTTCTGCTCAGTGAGAAAAGCCGACACCCAGTCGATATTGGCAGCAGTCTGCTCCGGGCTGATGGCTCTGGACATGGTTCCGCCGTCCATAAAGAAGTCAGCATGCTTGTCCAGCCCACAATAGCCGATGTTGAAGGATGTAATCGTGATCTCGCGCCTGATCTGAACGACATCCTCTTGTGGGTTGTCTACTTGTATCTCGGTGATGGTGGCAGGACGATAGTCAGTGACGGCAACTAAGCCCAGAAAGCCGGCGAATGCGGCAAACAGGATGATCGCTATCGTCAGCAGGACTCTCGCGACTTTGCGCATGCGGCTCACCCTCCCTCTGCTATTCCGATGGTATCGAGGCACGAGTTCGAGGTCGAGGTCAAGTTCGGCGCGGTCCCGCCAAATCCTGCCGTTTTCTGCGGTAGAGAGGTCACAGCGCAGACCTGCAGATGTAGACGATGTCCTGACTGGTTTCGACTAGTGGACCTCGGCGATAGCCTTTCCATGTCTTCGCTATCGTGAGTCCGCTGTACCTGAGGGCCAACGCCACCTCGCGCGGGAAGTATATGCTCCGCTCCGTGTGGGAGCGGGCCGACCTGATCAGCGAACGCTCGTCCCACTCCTGCAGGTGGGTGTGGATGGTTTCGATCTGCCTGGTGAAGTCGAAGCTAGCCTTGTACGTGTCCACTATCCTTGTGCCGCGCACGGGGTGGATAACTTCGAACACTTCCTCTTCTCCGCTGGACTCGATCATGGCCTTGACATTCGGGATGCAGAAGTCGACCACGAACACTCCATCGTCCGCCAGGTGCTCACGCGCTTTCGCGAACACTGCCAGCAGGTCGGGCGTGGCGGTGCAATGGAGTATAGTATTGCAGGCAGCCATTATCAGGTTGAACTTGCGGCCAAGCTCGAACCGGCGGATGTCGGCCTGAACCAGGGTGACGTGCCGGCGCGCCGCCTCACCCTCGATATCGAGTTTCTCCTGACACTTGGCCAGCATGTCGCGGGACAAGTCGACCCCGGTTATCTCGTGCCCAGCCGCAGCCAACGGGATCAGCAGTCTGCCCGTTCCGCACCCCAGCTCGAGCAGTGGATCGCCGTATTCTCTTGCCAGACCCAGGTACATCTGCAAGTCAGCATCGTAGGATGAATGCAGTATGTCGTAGAATTCGGCAAAGAACCCCTCGTATTGCGATAACGCGTCCACGGCCAGCACTCCTCATTCTCCCAGCACGAAGCTGTCGGCTCTCGGCGCAATGATCTGCCTTTGGTGAGTTCCGCTCTCACCAGGCGGATTCCTTCCTGAGCATGGGCGCGCAGAACGAATGAGAATGCTGCTATAATAATCACAAGGGAGGTTGCAGGATGCGCAAGGAGCCAGCATCTGCCGACACTCTGGGCATTATGGATTCCATACACCACACCGGGTTGGTAATAGTGAACACGCTAGATCGGATCGTCTGGGCCAACAGCGCCGCTCGGGCCTTGCTCGGCGCTGCCCTAGATCCTGGTACTCCGCTTTGCGAGGCCTGCCCCGGCCTGCCCAAGGCGGGCGAGGCAGCGCGAGGATCCAGAATTCTGGACGTGACGCAGTCTCCTATCATGGGCCCGAGCGGAAGTCCGACAGGCGAGGTCCTGGTCTCCCTGCACGATGTCACACACGAGAAACAGCAGGAAGAGCGGATTCGCTTTCTCGCCTCTGTGCTCGACCGGGCCGCAGGAGGCATCACTATCATCGACCCGAGTCTGCGGATCGTCTACGTCAACGAGGCTCAGGCCGCTATGCACAACTACAGCGTGGGCGAGTTAGTCGGAAAGACGATAGATGTTTTCTGCGATCCAGGCGAGATCGGGCGCCTGGAAGAGCTGATCTTCGCAGCCGGCGAGCAGGAGGGCTCCTGGACCGGCGAGGCGGTCAACTACACCAAGGACGGGAGAGCCATTCCGGTGCTCCTATCCGTGTCCATGCTGCGCAACGCCGATGGAAGCCTCTCGTCCATAGTCGGCGTCGCCAAAGACATCCACACCTACAAGGAACTCGAACAAGATATGCGTGCCTACAGCGACAACCTGGCTCGCCTGGTCAGCGAGCGCACCCGGCAACTGGAGCGCTCTCGCGACGAGCTAGAGATGATGTTCGACGCTGTATCCGACTTCATGTTCGTGGTCGACAGAAGTTTCAATGTAGTCAGAGCCAACAGGTTCTCGGCAGCGTTTTTCCACTCCCGCCGACGCGATCTTCTGGGTAAGCAGTGTTACCGCGTGTGGGCAGACAGCGATCATCCCTGCCCGGGCTGTCCGGCGGCGCGCGTGTTCGAGAAGAGCAAGTCCGCTTTCGCCGCCAGGCTAATTAGGGACGAGCGCGTGCATGTGTGGGCTTATCCGATGAATGGCAGCGATAGTCGAAGCCAAGACGCGCCCTCGCTGGCATTCTGCTATGGCAAAATCATGACCAAGGAGCTGGCCGTCGAGGAACGCATGCAGCAAGCGGAGAAGATGGCGAGCCTGGGCTATCTGGCCGCCGGCATAGCCCACGAACTCCGCAATCCGCTGGGCACGATACTGGCAGCGGAATACGCGTTGCGCTCGCGTATTGCGAGCAATGATCCAGAGGTAGCTAGGGCGTTCGACACCATCGAGAGGAGTATCGACCGGTCAACCGGAATCATCTCCAACCTGCTCGACTTCAGCAGGAAAGGCGACTGGTCCATGCGTCAGCTCAACCTGTCCGAGATCATAGGCCAGGTATTGGCGCTGGAGCAGGACTCTCTGAGGAAGCAGGGCATTGAAGTTGAGATGAGTATCCCCCAGTTGCCCGAGATCATAGGCAGTCCCGATGGACTTCGGCAAGTCTTCTTCAATATCGTGCACAACGCAGTGCAAGCTATGCCCGAAGGAGGGCGTCTCACCCTGACAGCCAAGAGCGTTGGGCAGACTGCTGTGCGAGTCGAAGTATCCGACACGGGAGCAGGAATCAGCCCAGATGATCTACCGAGGGTATTCGACCCATTCTTCACTACCAAAGAGCCGGGCCAGGGCACAGGTCTAGGTCTGTCCATCTGCTACCGCGAGGTAGAGCGGCACCGTGGACATGTGCGGGTATCCAACCGTCTCGGCCGCGGAGTCCGCGTCGAAGTGGAATTGCCGTGCACACGCGCCCGAACAGACGGGGAGCGAAAGGAATCGACGTACAATGACTGACGAAAGAGCCACGATCCTTCTCGTCGACGACGAGCCGGATTTCCTGCATTTTGCGCAACTCAACCTGGAAGACCAGGGCTACGCGGTGAGCACGGCTGAGTCGGCGCGCATGGCCCACGGAGTCTTGGCTGACCGGGAATTCGACGTGGTCGTGGTGGATGTGAGGATGCCCGGCGTCGACGGCATTTCGTTCATGGAGAAGGTTAAGGCCGGCGGATACGAAGGCCAGTTCATAGTGTTGACGGGCTTCGGTTCAATCGATGGGGCTGTGCAGGCCATGCGAAAGGGTGCCTTCACCTACCTGACCAAACCGATAAACCCGGGCGACCTGGCCATGGAAATCGAGAAGGCAGTGCGAATGAGCGCCGTAACCCGCGAGAACACGCGCCTCCGTGAGAAGCTGGCCGAGCTGACCTCAGGCGACACACTGCTCGGCGATTCCCCGGCCATGCGGCGCGTGAAACAGCTGGTGTCGGCGGCGGCCGCCTGCGATTCGCCAGTGCTCATTACGGGCGAAAGCGGTACCGGAAAAGATGTGGCAGCCCGGGCAGTGCACGGTCTCAGCTTGCGGCGCTCGTTCCGAATGGTGACGGTGAACTGCGCCGCCGTCCCTGCTGACCTTTGGGAAAGCGAGATGTTCGGATACGAGAAGGGAGCTTTCACTGGGGCGACAGGCCGCAAGCAGGGAAAGATAGAGCTGGCCGGTCGCGGGACGCTGTTTCTGGACGAAATCCTCGAGCTCCCGGGACAGGTCCAACCCAAGCTGCTGCGAGTGCTGGAAAACAAGTGCTTCGAGCGCGTAGGCGGCGTTCAGACAATCACTGTTGATTTTCGTCTGATATGCGCAACCAACCGCGACCTAGAAGAGGCAATCCAGGCTGAACGCTTCCGCAAGGACCTGTTCTATCGCCTGAACGTCATCCCGATCCATATTCCGCCGCTGAGAGAGAGGCGTAACGACATCATGCCTCTGGCACAGCATTTTCTCTCTCTGTACAGCCAGGACATGAAGAAGCGACTCGAATTCACCTCCGAGGCGGAACAACGGCTTGAAGATTACGATTGGCCCGGGAATGTCAGGGAGTTGAGAAACGCCATTGAGCGCGCTGTGGTGTTTGCCGCCGGCAACCAAATCGGCCATCTAGACCTGGGTCTAGGTTCCAACCACACCACGCACGCCAGTATGCCGGCGATCTACTCGCCTATGCCCAACGCCGCCAATGAGACCATGCCACTGCGGGAAGCCATGGCCGAATTTCAGCGAGATTTCATCCAACATGCGCTGAACCAGAACAACGGCAACATCACGGTCACCGCCAAGCAACTGCAAATGGCCCGAGAGACTCTTCAGCGTCTTGTCAAGAAGCACCGTCTGTAGGTCTGTAGTATGAAGGTTCAGTCACAACTGTGACGTCTGCATCACACCGCATCATCCATCTGCTCGGCCGGCCGATAACAGCCCTCTCATCACGCAGCTCAGAGCGGGTTATGCGCGACAGTCCAGCGTGGCACGGTTATTGCAACGGCATTGTTGCAGCAGCCATGCCGCAGCAATCCTGCTGCAGCGGCTGCGACACTCCTGAAGGGGGTTGGCGCATGCCAGATCCAATTAGCTATCTCAAGAAAGAACCCTACCCAATGTACATCAATGGTCAGTTCGTACCCTCCGGATGCGGCGACACCTTCGATGTCGCAAGTCCCGTCACCAACGAGACCATTGCTCAGGTCTATCGGGGCGGGCGAGCTGACGCCCAGAAGGCAATCCGGGCTGCTCGAACAGCATTCGACCACGGTCCATGGGGACGAATGACCCAGCTCGAACGGAGCCAGTTGCTGCTTCGGGCCGGGGAGATCCTCGCGCGGCGGCAGGATGAGTTCATCGCCATCGAGGGTCTCAACTGTGGAAAGCTCTGGCCCAGCCTAAAGTACTACGAGCTTCCCAGCAGCATCGACGCATTCCAGTATGCTGCCGGCAGGGCGCGTTGCGTGGAGGGCAAGACCGTTCCTGTGGACGGCGGAGGACACTATCTCAACTACGTTGTGTGGCAGCCTTACGGCGTTGTCGCCGAGATACTGCCGTGGAACGGCCCTCTGATGATGGGCTGTCAGAAAGTCTCCTCCATATTGGCCGCCGGCAACACCGTCGTTATAAAGCCTCCATCGTGGGCCCCTCTCTCCCTGCTCGAACTGGCCACAGTCTTCGACGAGGCCGGTTTCCCGCCTGGAGTAGTCAATATCATCGCTGGTCCCGGTTCCTCAGTCGGAGATGAACTGGCGCAAAGCAGCGAGGTGGACATGCTGTCGCTGACAGGCGGCACGGACACCGGCAAGCGCGTGTATGCGGCAGCGGCCGGGTCAGTCAAGCAGATCGCGCTGGAGCTCGGGGGCAAGAGCCCCAACATCGTGTTCGAGGATGTCGATGTGGACAACACAGTCCGATGGGCATTCTTCGGGTTCACTCTGAATTCGGGCCAGGTGTGCGTAGCCGGAACCCGCCTGATACTGCACGAGTCCATCTACGATCAGTTCATCGAGGGCCTGCGGCGCATGTGCGAGTCGGTAACGCCGGGCGATGGATTCCAGCAGGGCGTCAATTTCGGCCCCCTGATCTCCCGTGAGCACTACGAACACGTCCTAAGCTACATCGAGCAGGGCAAGCGCGAGGGTGCCCGTCTTGTGACAGGCGGGTTCAAGTACACCCAACCCGAACTCGCTCGCGGCAACTTCATCCCGCCGACCATCTTCGCCGATGTCGCTCCCGACATGCGCATATTCCAGGAGGAGATCTTCGGACCAGTTCTGTGCGTCAGCAAGTTTGGAACTGAGAAGGAAGCCATAGACCTGGCCAACGCCGTGAAATACGGGCTGGCTGGCGCAGTGTTTACCCGCGACGCCCGACGAGCCCACCGCGTGGCGGAACAGCTGAGAGCGGGCCAGATCTACGTTAACACCTACTTCAGCAAGGGCATCATGGAGTCGCCCGGCGCCGGCTGGAAAGAGAGCGGAGTGGGAGGCGCAGGCATCACCAAGTACATGCATCCAAAGACGGTCTTTGTTGAGCTAACTGATAGCGCGAATCCGCCAGTCTAGATAGATGCCGGCAGATGTCGGCAAGCGCCAAAACCGGCAGGACGACTATTGAACGCGAAATGGAGGAACAAGACTAATGAGCGGACCAGAGAAGACACAGCTCAAAGCCGGAGCATTGGGATTCTGGGAATGCGTCATGATCGGAATCGGCGGCATGGTGGGCAGCTGCATCTTCACTCTATCGGGCGTAACGTACGGGCTGGCCGGACCGGCCTCGTTGGCGGCATGGATCATCGCAGCGGTGATAATCCTGCTCTATGCGCTCAACATCGCAGAGCTGTCCAGCAGGTTCCCTCATGCGGGCGGGCTCTACACCTATCCCGCGGAGACCCTGGGCGCCACGCCTGCCGTGCGCCAGTTCATGGGCTGGCTGGCCTCATGGTCATGGGTGAATGTCACGGTGCTTGGTGCCGCCTTCGGCGCCATATTCGTGGCGGGCTACCTCGACGCCATCATACCCGGCGCCAAAGACGCCATTATGCTGGTGGGGATTCTGTCCGTCATATTCTGTTGGGCAGTGAACTACTTCGGAATCAGCCTTATGGGGAAGACCAACCTCGTCCTCACCTTACTGCTCATCGTGGGCTGCCTGGCATATAGCTTCGCTGCCTTCCCCCACATGGACTCGGCCAATTTCCAGAACTTCTGGTCATCGGGGGCCATGGGCAAGAGCGGAATCATGACGTCAATCCCGATGGCGATGTTGGCGTACGGCTCGGTGATCGCCATCGCAAGCCTCGCGGAAGAGGCGCGCGACCCGCGCAAGACCATCCCGCGGGCGATCACTACTTCTCTTCTCATGACGGTAGCACTGTACGTAATCATGCTGGTGGCCACGTTCGGCGTTGTGGCCTGGACAGAATTCACTCCAGATTCTTGGGCCTACTATGCTCCCATGAACTTCGCTGCAGCGATGTTCGCACCCGGCTCGCCGTGGATCGGCGTGGTCATATCGGCCTCGGCTCTGTTTGCCATAATCACGACCATGTTGGTCCTCTTGATGAGCTGCAGCCGTACGCTGATGGGAGTGGCGGAAGGCGGGTTGCTGCCAGCCTCTTTCAAGCAGGTCAACAAGTACCAGGTGCCTGGGGTGTCGCTAACCGTGTCGGCCATCGCCACGGCAGTGATAGCATGCTTCCCTCAGTTCACTATGGAGATCATAGGCACAGGGTCGCTCTGTTCCGCCATCGTTGTGATCATCATGGCCCTATCGCTGATAGCAGCGAGAGCGGGCAACAAGGGCGCCGCCGGCGCCTACATGGTTCCCGGAGGCTATCTCCTTCCCATCCTGACCATCATCGTAGTCGTAGTCAACCTGGTCAAGCTGCCCAAGGCCTCGTATGTGCTTGGCGCTTGGTGGTATCTGATAGGGTTAGCTATCTTCTTGGTCGGCAGAATGGCATCGCAAAAGGCCCCCAAGTAGTCGACAGGAGCTGATACGCGTGGCTGTGAAACTGAAAGCCATCTACTATATCAACCAGTTCTATGCAGGAATCGGCGGGGAGGAAAGAGCCGATGCGGGCCTCACGACGTTCGACGGGGTCCGCGGACCCGCTATAGGAGTGGCGAAGTTCTGGAAAGACGAAATGGAGGTCGTGAAGACGATCGCCTGCGGCGACAATTTCGTCAACACCGAATCCAATTTCCCGGAAATCGCATCGGCCATCCGGGAGCTCGTGGACCAGGTCAAGCCGGACGTGTTCATTGCAGGCCCCGCGTTCAACGCCGGCCGCTACGGGGTCGCGTGCGCCAGAGTGTGCGACTACGTTCGGCACGAACTCGACGTGAGCAGCGTCACCGCAATGCACCATGAAAACCCCGCGGTGTCGATGTACGTCAAGAACAACCTCATCGTAGCAACGCCCGAGACCGCTGCCGGCATGTCAAAAATCCTTCCTCGCCTGGCCGCGCTGGCCCTGAAGCTGGCACGAGGCGAGAAGGTCGGACCGGCCGCAGTCGAAGGCTACATCCCCACCGGCCACCGCTACAACGAACTGCACGAGAAGACGGGAGCTCAGCGCGTGGTGGAGATGCTTCTGGCGAAGCTCGGCGGACAGCCTGTCGCAACCGAGATACCCATCAGAACCTTTGAGTCGGCCCCGGCCGCGCCGCCCATCGCCGACCTCGGCAGCACGCTTGTGGCCTTGGTCACAACAGGCGGACTGGTGCCAAAGGGCAACCCGGACGGCCTGCGTCAAGCATTCTCCACCACTTACGGAAGCTACTCCATTGAGCAGCTTGAGTTCATACCGTCCGGCGACTATGAATCCATACATGGAGGCTACGATACCACAATCGTAAACGATGATCCCAACCGATTGGCGCCCCTGGACCAGTTGCGCTCGCTCGCCGCTCTCGGCAAGATAGGCGGCGTATGGAGTCGCCTTCTGACTACATGCGGAATAGGCACCAACGTTGTGAATGGAGTCAGTATCGGACAGCGCATGGCGGCTGAGTTGAAGTCGGCGGGTGTTGGGGCTGTCATACTCACTTCCACCTGAGGGACTTGCACTCGTTGCGGTGCAACGATAAGCAAGGAACTTGACCGGGCCGGAATCCCCAATGCGCTCATCACTGCTTTCACGTCGATAGCCGTCAACGTGAAAGCCAACCGCATCATCGCCGGCGGCCATTTCACGAGCCCTGTGGGCAACCCCGATCTTCCTCTTGACCGAGAGAAGCATTACCGGCGCAGCGTCCTGGAGGCGGCCCTCACTGCCCTGTCCACAGATGTGGCTGAATCAACTGTGTTCAACCCCGGTACGGGGAGGGAGGGTTAAGACATGAGGCTAACGCGACAGTATTTCTGCGTAAGGGATGTAGTCTGGTCGACCTCCACAGAGTTCGCAGACGGAGTGCTCTATGTAGACCGCGACGAACTCAAGCGTGTGGCCGATTCGGCCGCTCAGGGAATTGCACAAGTAGACTTCGATATCGTCGCGCCTGGCGAGAACGCTCGGATCGTGCATGTCCTCGACACAGTGCAACCCATGGTCAAAGTGGAAGGCGCGGGGATTGGCACAGCGTATCCCGGATGCATGGGCGATCCTGAAACGACGGGAGAAGGCGTAACCAACGTCCTGGAGGGTTTGGCTGTTATGGAAAGCGCCCCTCTGCCCTGGGAGAGCGCCGCTGCCAGCAGCGGTCTGCTCTACCCGCGCGATGCGATCGTCGACATGGTGGGTCCGATTGCCGAGTTCAGTCCGTTCTCGCACACGTTCAATCTGGTCATCTGCTACAGCCTGGTAGAAGGCAAGTCGTCCGCCGAGTACGACCGGGCCATCAGAACCTGCGCTCTTAGGGTCAGCGACTACCTGGCCCGAGCTACCGTGGGCAAAGTGCCGGACCGATCCGAGGAATTCACCACCGACAACGTCAATCCCGATCTGCCCAGTGTAGTGCTGGTGTGGCAGTGCCAGAGCCAGGGCGTGTATGCCAGCACATTCCTGTACGGGCACCCCATCGACAATCTGGTGCCAACGCTGCTCCATCCCAACGAGATGCTCGATGGTTGCATCGTCAGCGGCAACTACGTGTGGCCCGCTTTCAAGGTGCCAACGTATCTGCATGTGAACCACCCGATACTGCTTGAGCTGTACAAGCGTCATGGCGTGGATCTCAACTTCGGCGGCGTGGTATTCAGTCGGAGCCACAACCCAACCCACTGGCACAAGCAGCGCTCCTCCAGCTTCTGTGTGAAGCTCGCCCGCTGCCTCGATGCAGACGGGCTAGTCATGGCGTGGGAAGGCGGCGGCAACGCTGCAGTCGACGGCATGCTGACTATACAGTATGCGGAGAAGAGGGGGATGCGCGCTGCCGGCATCACCTTCGAATTTGGCGGCCCCGATGGCACTGAAGGCGATCTGCTGGTAGACAGTGTGCCCGAGGCCAACGCCATAGTGAGCGGCGGGAGCATAGAGAAGTCCCTCGTTCTGCCGGATGTCGCGCGGGCGATCGGCGGCGATTGTTTCAGGCTGAACAAGGAGTCAGGCGGATGGTTCCCGCCTGCGAACAGAAGCATCGCTTTCGACACGACAACGCACATCTACTGCTCCGGCAATCAGGCCGGCCACAGCCGGCTGCACGCAGCAGCATACTAAACTGATACCGGACCAGCGCATGCATCCATGACCAACTTGCGCTGGTCCGGCGTCAGCTGCGCATGATCGGAGTTTCCCGCTCCCGTATCGCTGTTCTCGATCACCAAGACAATGGCGTCAGGGCCAAGCGCGCAGGCGTGCCACACGCCCTTCCTGACATTGTAGACCCTCAGGGAATCCATTCTCGCGCAGTCAATCGCGCCAACGCCGCACCCGCCCTGCCCGTCCCCTGCAAACAAAATCGACTCTCCCTGCAGCAGTACGAACACTTCGTCAGTCTCGTTGTGTCGCTCCATCTGACGGATCGCGTCCCCCGAGTTGTACTCGGACGCGCATATGGAAGCCACGCGCCACTTGCCGAAATCAACCAGGGGGGAATAGTCATCCACAAGGCAGCTACATACCTCAACGAGTCGCGGATCAATCGGCTCGACATCATGCGCCGTCATGCTACATCGTACCTCCTGCAGCGCCAAAGCATTTGAGCATCGCTGTGTCTTGGACAATGCTATCTTCGCCCGCTGTCGACAGCTTCCTCCTGCCGACTGCCGAGCGCACGACTGCCGGGCGCACAACACCAAAGACTCCGCCGAAGCGGAGTCTTCTTGAGCGCACCACAGCAGTCCACCATGCACTGTCGCAGCCTAACACGGACTGCTTCCCTGCCCTCACCTGCCCGGGCGCCGAGGAATGCATATCAACTGCCCAATCTGCAGTGTGTTGGGGTTGACCCCCGGGTTAGCCCTGAGCAGAACAGGCACGGCTATTCGGAAGCGCCGCGCTACGCCGTAGAAGGTGTCGCCGCTGCGGACAATGTATGGTGTCGCCCCGGCAGGGCACGCCGCCTGCGAGGGGACGCCCGGAGCAGGGGCGGTAGGAATGCAGATGAGCTGCCCCACACGGAGCGAGGCGGGATTCACTCTCGGGTTAGCTCTCCTGATGGCGTCGACAGTCGTTCCATGCCTGCGGGCAATCGCGTAAAAGGTATCGCCCGCCCTGATCTGGTAGAGGAATCCGCCGGGACACGCCGCCTCTGGCGGAGGGCCAGGCGCTGCGCCGCGCGGGATACAGAGAAGCTGTCCGACACGGAGCGAAGCCGGATCCGTTCCGGGGTTGGCTCTCCTGATGGCATCGACAGTCGTTCCAAACCTGTTCGCAAGCGCGTATAGGGTATCGCCCGACCTGATCTGGTGCAGGAATCCACCCGGGCAAGCCGGCGCCTGCCGGGTACCGATGTCTTCCCTGTTGTCGCCTGCCATTACCGTTCACTCCTTAGGGTTGAGTCCACTGCACCATATGCACACCCACGCTCACCTGTCCCCAAGCCGGAAGTACATATGCTCCTTGGGCTGTAACGGCAGTAACAGGGCTGATTGCCCCAGTCAGCACAGCGCCTCGCATTCGCTGCACACGGCCAGTCCCATCCGCGCCAGTCGGGCCGCGACTTCGGGGAAGTACTGACCGACACTGGACGCGTTATGGGCGTCCGAGCCCATGACCACCCGGGCGCCTCCGAGTTCCCTGTAGAGCTCAATCGCCTCCCAGTCAGGATATGGTCCGAACCAACGCCATGTCACCCTGATGCCCCAGGTCCCCGTCAAGTCCGTTTCAGGACTAGGCGGCATAGCCGGCGGGGACAAAGCGGACTCCGGGTTTGCCGGAGATGTGCTGGGTTTTTGACGAAAGCTTGCGAGATACGCGCAGAAAGTGAACAGGCGATGCTCATAAATTGACATATGCAGCAATGTATAGCCATCAGTTGGGATGTCGATGGCATTATATGGCAGCCATTGGGGCTCGAATCTGTTAAAGGGCGCGCGAAGCGCCCCGAACGCGCTCGAAGCCACCATCAAGCGACCATCAGCGGTTCCCCGGAGGCTCGCCAAGCGTTGTTGTGTCAAAGCCCGCTTCGAAACTGAAACCCATGTGTCAGAAAGTGAGCATATCTCAAAAACCAACGTCAAAAACTGCGCATACCGTTTCCTCCCATTCCTGCATACTCCACTTGCTGGGAGAGGTCATCTTGACTATACTACGTCTGCCAAGAAGACGCCTCGTTCAACGCGCGAATACGCGCAACAGCCGCTGACGACCGGCTGGGCCGCGGAGGTCGACCCCAAGGGAGCGGCATCTCACTCACCCCACCACGAACCTCGATGTGCTTCCCCGGTCGGTCATGCGTATCTCCAGTCGCGCATCGATGCGCTCACCCAGCTCGGGCACGTGGGATATGACGCCGACCAGTCTACCGCCGTCTCGCTGTAGCTCCACCAGAGTATCGATAGCGAGATCAAGCGATTCGGGGTCCAGCGTGCCGAATCCCTCGTCGACGAAGATCGTGTCCAGCCTGATCCCGCCGGCGTAAGACTGCACCACGTCCGCCAGACCCAGAGCAAGCGACAGCGAGGCCATGAAGCCTTCCCCGCCCGACAGGGTGGTCACGTTGCGCTCTCTGCCCGTGTAGGTATCGAATACTTCCAGGCCCAGCCCGGCCGCGCTTCGGGACGTTTGCCGTTCCATCGTGCGCCTCAGAGCGTACCTGCCCCTGCTCATCACCTGCAGACGCTGGGTCGCAGCCTCCGTCACCTGGTCAAGCATGGACGCGAGCACAAACCGCTCGAAGGTCATGCCCAGCTTGTTCCGGTGACCTCTGCCGTTGGCAACATCCGACACACGGGCGATCACCGTGTGTTCCGCTTCGATCTCCCGCATCTCGTGCGCCAGCTTATCCAGGTCGTCCAGCTGCCTGCGCGTCTGCGCCATCAGGTTTTCCAATCCTACGCGAGTCTCGAGGGCTTGCTTGGCTGCCAGGCCCAGCGCAGCGCACTCGGCCTCGGCGGCAGACAGGTCCGGCTCACGGATCCCGGCCGCCTCGCCTTCCGCTCGCGCCAGACGCTCGGCAGCGGCATGTAGCTCCCTCTGGAACTGCTCTATCCTCCGCTGCAGGCTGTCAGCGGCACCGTTGCTCATCTTGGAGTCCTGATAGTCATCAACACTCTCAAATCCAGCCTCAACCACTTTCGCGTCGAACTCCGTCTGCCTGGCCTGCACTGCACGGATAGCGCCCTCCAACCCCTCAGCCGCCGCGCCTGCACGGGCTTGGGCCCCCGACACAGCGCGCCCGGCGTCTGAGAACGCACCCTCGGCGACCTCCAGAGCCCTGGCCAACTCATCCCGCACATATATCGCCGCAGCCTGCGCAGCTTTTAGCGCATCCGGCGACCTGAGGTACGCAGGCACATCCAACTCCTTCTCCTCAAGCCTGGCCTTGGCCGCCGTTAGCTGGCTCGCCGCTTCAAGGCTCGCAGTCTCAGCCTTACCTAGCTCGGCCTCGTCCGCCGCCAGCTGCCGTTCCAACTGCGCGATGTGCTCGTCAAGCGCCTGCGCCCGGCGGCCCGCGGCCTTCGCCTCCTTCAAGCTACGCTCAGCCGCGCCCAGCTCGGATTGGAGCTGAGCGATCCGGGCCAGAGTCGGGATTGCGATGGTTGCAGCTCCGCCGTCATCATCCACGCCCACCCCCGCCAGCTGGCCCTGGACTGACGCCACCCGCTGCGATGCCTCCGAACTCGCATTGCGCAGGCGCAACCACTCCGTCTCGGCCGCCACCGCCGCCGCGTCCGCGTTCCGCAGATCTTTGTGAGACGGAGCCTGCTTCAGGGCTCCAACGCTAGCTGCGTGCGCAGGCGATGGGTGAGATATTGATCCGCACACAGGACAGGGCGCCCCCGGTTCCAAGGCCGCCGCGAGCGCCGCGGCCTGTCCCGCAGACCAAGCATCTCTCAATGCCGTTGCACGCCCCCGCGCTCGCTCCAAGCGTGCGGCCGCGGCATCGGCCAGTTCATTCGCCTCCTGCGCCGCGCAGATGGTCCTCTGCAGTTCCTCTTCCAGCTGTGCGCGAACCTGAGCCCGCTTGAGCGCCGCGCCGGCCTCGCTCATCTGCAATTCCCACCGCGCCGTCTCCGCTGCATGCGCGCGCGCCTCGTCGCGCTCAGCCCGCGCTCCGGCCAGTCCGTTCGCGGCCTCACTCTTTCTGGCTGCCGCATCGGCAGCCAGATCGCCGGCTTTCGCCGCCGCCCTGCCCGCCTCGATTACTGCCTCCCTGGCCTGGTCGATCTGCTCGACTTTGGGGGCGAAGCTGTCCAGCTTGAGCAGTTCGGTTTCCACCTGCCTGCGCTGGCCTGCACGCTCGGGCGAGTTCTCCGCCGCCAGCGCAGCCGATGCTGCACAGGCCATCGCCTCTGCCTCGGCCAGGTCCCTCTTAGCCTGCTCGGCCGCGTCAAGCCTGGCCGCCTCCTCCGCGCAAGCCTGGTTCAGAAGCGCTTCTGCGCCAGCGCAGCCCGCCGCCCGCCTAGCCCTGTCGCGCCTGTGCTCCATGGCGTCGACCTCGGGTGCCTTCGATTGCATGTCCGCCACGATCTGCGCCGCAACCCGGGCCTCCTCAAGTCTGCGTGCATCTTGTTTCACCCTGACCAAAGTCTCTGCCGCCGCATCGGCCGCCTTGCTGGCATCATTCTCGGCTTTGCGCGCCTCCCCCAGCCTCTCGCGCTGGGCTTCGAACGTCGACTGGAGTTCCTCCAAAGACTCGGCACCGGCTGCCCGAAGAAGGGTCTTCTGGCGATCATCCAGGCTCCCGAGGCTCTTGGCCAGCCTGTCTGCCTTGTCTTTCAGCACTATTTCTATATGCCTGTAGGCTTCCGTGCCGAACAGAATCTCCAATATCTCCTGCCGTTTGGCAGAATCGGCTGTGAGCGCCTGCCGAAACTGCCCCTGCGGAAGCAGGACCACCTGGCGAAACTGATCGGCCTCAAAGCCAAGTGTCCCCTCGATTCTGGCGGTGACCTTCGTAAGCCCAGTCGCGACCACCGAGCCGTCAGCCGAATCATCGTCTATGCCTGTACGCTGCCACAGTGTGGCGTCTGCCCTGATGGGAGTGCGCCTGCCCGGCACCTCCTGTTCGGGCCTGCGCCAGACGCGGTAGGACTCCCGCCCCGCCGAAAAATCCAACACCACTTGAGTCGAGAGATTGTCCGACGAGTGATGCGACCTCATCTCCCGAACATCGCGCTCCGCCCCGCTGGACTTCCCATACAGAGCGTAGCAGATGGCATCGAGCACGCTCGTCTTGCCCGACCCGGTGGGGCCGTGAATCAGGAAGAACCTGCGCTCTCCCAGTCGGCGGAAATCGACCACTTCGTTGCCTGCGTAGGGCCCGAAAGCTTGCATTTCCAGACGTATAGGCCTCATGACGCCGCCGCCTCTCTTTCCGACTTGGCCTGCTCCAACAGCGCCGTCAGGGCAGCGATCTCGTCCTCGCTCATGGCCTCGCCCGTAACCTGTTCGTAGAACTCGCAGAACAGCTCAAGCTCAGTGCGGTTGCGATGGTCGACGCCGGCCCCGGCCAGGCAGCCCAGACCGTCTCGTCCAACCGCTCCCGCGCTCCACTCTATTTGCATGATATTGGGATACACCTGTCGCAACCTGTTCATGCCGTCCCATACCGGGTCAGGATCGGACAGACAGGCCATTATGTAGTCGTCGCGGTTCACTCCGGGCGCCGCACCTCGCGCCACCTCTTCGAAAGTGCCCTCAATTCTCCGCACATCGCGCCTGGACCCAAGGGCCACGGTCCTTACAGATGCCAGACCCGCCCCGTCAATATCTGCAACCGTCACCGACTTGGCGTGGTCCGCCTCGTCAAAGGAGTACTTCATGAGCGACCCGGCGTAACGCACCCGTTCGCCGGCCAGAGTCTGCGGACGATGGAGGTGCCCCATGGCCACGTAGCTGAAAGGCGCGAAATGCGCCAAGTCGACGGCTCCTGTGCCTCCGAGCGTAAGCGGACGTTCCGACTCCGACTGCTGACCTCCGATTATGTAGGCATGAGCCAAAGCCACAACCCTATCGCCGCCGCGCGCCGTGCCGCCGTTGCAGCCGGGCGATGCCGGGTCCATCCCCGTTGCCTGCAGCGCCGCCCTCACCTGGGCGGCCATGGCGGCATCATGATCCATAGCATCGCCGGCACCCAACCGATCGCGGACCACCGCGGGCTCTGCATACGGAATGGGCGTGAACCACACGGGGCCGTGCTCGTCAGACATGCCAATAGGGCTACACGATTCAGGCAACCCGACTATGTGAAGGCCCTTGCCCTGCATCAGACACGAACCGAAGCTGAGGCGCTCCGGGCAGTCGTGATTGCCGGCGATCATTATGACCGGGATTCCAAGCCCCAGCACTATCCGCGATAGAGTGTCGTCCAGCAGCTGGACGGCCTCAACGGGCGGTGCCGACCTGTCGTACACATCGCCCGCGATCAAGACGACATCCGGACGCTCGTCGCGGACTACGTCGATGAACTGATCAAGCACGTAAGCTTGGTCTTCCGTCAGGTGGGTCTTGTAGAATATTCGCCCCAGATGCCAGTCGGACGTATGTATCAGCTTGATGCAAATCCCTCCCTCCATTCCTTACATGAGGATTCGCCCCACAGGTGAAACCCTCCTCTCGGTTCTTCCATCGGGCGTTGTGTCCATCGTGCGTTGTCGCGGGCAGGGCCAACATAGTGTATAATCTGGATTGAGCTGCACAATCGAGTGGGCGACATTTTCTAGTCGTAACTGAGTGCAGTGTAGGTGTGCCGTACATGCACGCCGTACACGGCCAACCGAGGAGCGATCCACAGTTGAAGCCCGGAAAGCTGCAAAGACAGATCCAGCTTACCATGCTTGTGGCAGTCGCGCTTGCGCTGCACGTAATCGAATCTCTGATTCCGCCGCTGCCGGTGCCGGGCGCAAAGATAGGTCTCGCGAACGTAGCGACTCTGGTGTGCCTGCGATACATCGGTTTCTGGCCGGCCGTTGGGGTGAGCGCCGTCCGAAGCATACTCGGGAGCGTGATCACCGGCAAGTTCTGGGGCCTCGGGTTTTGGATGAGTTTCGTGGGTGCTACGACAAGCGCCCTTGGCATGGGGATCTGCCTCCGCCTGCTGCCCACCGGTGCATCGATGGTCTGGACAAGCGTTGTGGGCGGAGTGGTTCACGCCAGTTGCCAGCTGGCCATCGCAGTCATGGCGCTGCGTCAGCCGGCGCTCTTTTTCGCAGCCCCGGCGCTGCTAGGGCTGTCCATCATCACGGCTGTATTCACAGGCCTGGTCTGCGACAACCTGGACGGCCCCGCCAAACGATTCTTGCAGACGACAAAGAGAAGGTAAGGGTTCTGAAACAATGCTGAAGCGCAGAATCATCCCTGCAATACTCATGCTGCTCCTGGGCTCCGTGCTCATCTTCGCGGGCGCCCGCGACCGACAGCGAGCGCCCCAGGGTTCGGTGTTGACCGTGACATCGATCGGCGAAACTCGCGACAAGGTCGTAGCGAAGATAGTCCTTTCACCCGCCGAGAAAAAGACAATTGAGGTCGAGGGCCCGCTTGGGACAACGGTGGTGGAGGTGGAGGGGACGAGGGCCCACGTGGTTTCGTCCCCATGCCCCGACAAGATATGCATACGAATGGGATGGCTGGAGCGCGCGGGCGAATACAGCGCATGTCTGCCCAATCGAGTGCTCCTGGAAGTGGGCGAAGAATAGCTGAACAGCCGGATGACGAATTAGGGCGACACTCTGCGCGTCCCCGCTCTATCCGACAAGTACGAGATCCCGGGCAAGCTCGGCCGCCGCCGCTAGCTCCGCGATAGGCTGGCTCTCCCGAGTGGAGTGAACATTCTGGCACCCAACGCCCAGCACAACGCTGGCAATTCCGCGGGCATTGAACACGTTTCCATCGCTGCCGCCCATGGTGGACTCGAAAACCGCTTCCCGTCCCGTTGCTGCCAGCGCCCGCGCAACACGCTCGACTACAGGGGCGTTGGCCTCAATCGTGAAGCCACGGTAGTCGACTGTCGTTACAACGTCAGCGCATGCGCCGCGGCGGGCAACCGTGTCGCGTATCTTGGCTGCGCACTCCTGGGTGAGGCCCAGCGCCCGCTGTTCGTCTAGGCTACGGATCTCCGCCCTGAAGCGAGCCCGCTCACACACGATGTTGGTGGCAGTGCCGCCTGACATGATCCCAACATTGGCCGTGGTCTGCTCGTCAATACGACCGAATGGAAACCCGATGATGGCTTCGGCGGCCGCCTGGATCGCGCTTATCCCATCTTCCGGGTTAGCCGCTGCATGGGCCGCCCTGCCAGTGACCTCCACTTCGAGACTCACATGTGTGGGACTCGAAAGGACCACCGTGCCCACGGGACGGCCCGCGTCGAAAATGTACCCCATCTTGGACGCGAGACAAGAGCGATCAAGCTGCTTTGCGCCTCTGAGGCCCCGCTCCTCGCTCACAGTGAACACCACTTCCACTGGAGGCAGGCACTCTCGGGCGGCCTTCACCATGCGCAAGCCGGCCAGAATAGCCACCACGCCGGCGATATCGTCCGCAGCAAGTACCGTGTCGCCGCTGGAGTAGATAACACCGTCCCTGATCACCGGGTTGACGCCCCGGCCCGGCGGCACACGGTCGAGGTGGGCGCAGAGCATGATAGAATCGTCGCATGAGCAACCCAAGCCGCAAGCGGGTGAACGCGCCACTATGCTCCCTGCATCATCCTGGATCACTTGCAGCCCGATACCGCGAAGCTTATCCGCCGCGCGTGCGGCCAACTGCGCTTCGTCGCCGGATTCGGCGTCGATCTTGACCAGTTCGATGAACTCTTCCACAATCATCAACGATCACCGTCTTTCGCCTTGTTGTCATAAACTACATCGCCCATCTCGTCCTGCAGCAGTTCGCCGCTGGCTGCAAGCTTCCGGGCGGCTATCTCCCTGTGTCGCACTTGACTCTTCACGCCTCGCTGCGCCAGCTGCCGCACAAGTTCCTCGGCGATCACCACCGAGCGGTGCTGCCCGCCCGTGCATCCGATCCCGATGGTCAGCCGACCTTTGCCCTCTGTGCTATAGTGAGGTATCAGACTGAGAATAAGGTCGCGAAACGTCTCCATGAAGCCGACCGCGATCGGCGACTCCAGGACGTAGGCGGCGCAAGCCGGGTCCAGCCCGGTGGTGGCTTTCAGCTCGGGGATGTAGAAAGGATTGGGCAGGAATCGCACGTCAAAGACGATATCCGCATCGATAGGAGCTCCGTATTTGAAGCCGAATGAGAATATATCCACTACCATCATCTCATGAGCGGATGTACCCATTACTGCCGCGCGAAGATGCGCCTGCAACTCCACGGGCTTAAGATCGGAAGTGTCGAGCACCAGGTGCGACCGCTCCCTGATCGGCGCGAGCACCCGACGTTCCAGAGCTATGCTGTCGTATATGCTGCCGGTCCCCGACAGGGGATGCTGGCGCCGCGCCTCGCTGAACCTGCGCACGAGCACCGAATCCCTGCACTCGAGAAAGACCACCGTGTAGTGATACTCGCTTCGGGCAAGCCAGTTCAGCGCATCCACCAAATGGCCGAAGTACTCCTTGCCGCGAACATCCATGGCCACCGCGTACTTGCGGTGCTCGGCCGTGTCGGCGTGCAACTCAACCAACTGTGGTAGGAGAGACGGCGGCAGGTTGTCTATGCAGAAGAAGTCCAAGTCCTCCAGGGCTTTCATTGATTGAGTCTTGCCCGCGCCGGAAAGCCCTGTGATTATCACGAACGATACATCGCCGCCAGTCATCTTGATTGCTTTCTCTTTCACTCGTATCGCTCCCCGCCGTTCCGCATCTCTGTCGAGTTGCCTGTTTCGACGGCCGGTCACACAATCCCTCCACGCCTGCACGTGTTCGTGTTGGCCTATACTGCTTGCCCTGCTATCGAATGAGGTTCTTTTGCAGCGCCAGCGCAACTGCTTCGGTCCTGGTCTGTACGCTCAGCTTGGAAAGGATACTGCTGACGTGAAACTTGACTGTGGCCCGACTAATGAACAGCATGTCCGCAATCTCCGGGTTCGTGAGGCCCTGCACCAAGGCGGCCAGCACCTCGTGTTCACGATCAGTCAGATCGCCGCCGACTTCAGGCTCGGGCGGCGCCCCGATGGAAGCCCTGATAAGCGCCTCGGTGGCCTCAGGCGCCAGCGTAGGCCGTCCTGCATGGGCAGCGCGGATCGCCGATGCCAGCTCGTCGGCGGATACATTCTTCAGCAGGTACCCGATGGCGCCGGCCTGAAGCACTCCCTGCACCAGGTCCTGCTCCTTGAAACTGGTAAGCGCGATGACCTGCACACTCGGGCAAGCCCTGCGAATCGCTTTGGTAGCGGAGGCGCCGTCCATGTCGGGCATGACGAGGTCCATGAGCACGACATCCGGCCCGATGCTCGGGCATGTCTGCACGGCTTCCCTGCCGTCGCGCGCCTCGCCGGCGAACTCCAAGTCCTCATATGCGTCCAGGAATGCTCTCAACCCACTTCTTACCATGGCGTGATCATCCACGATCATGACACGGATCCGGCCGGTATCGCTCAACTGCCTTCCTCCCCTCGCGGACCGTTCCAGGCCAGGGCGACCTCCGTACCCTGGCCGATGCCGCTGATGACAGCGATATGCGCCCCTATCGCTGCCGCCCGCTCCTGCATGATTCTGAGCCCTAGATGTTCAGGGGACACCACATCTTGGTCAAACCCTCGACCATCGTCGCGGACTCGTAATTCGATCCGTACTTCATCAGGTCGATCCGTCGAACACGTCAATCTCACCGTGGCGCAAGTCGCGCCTGAGTGTTTGGCCACATTGCTCAGGGATTCCTGCGCGATTCTGTAGAGCCCCACACGCACCTGCGGAGGAAGCGCACACGTGCCCGAGCAAGCGGCTCCGCCCAGTTCTACGTGGACCGGTATGCCTGACCGCCCCGTCATCGCCTCTGCCAGCTGCCGCAGGAGGTCCTCCAGCCCAACCTCCATAAGCGTGGCCGGCCTCAGCTCCAGAAGGAGCGACCTCATCTCAGCCAGAGCGCCCCGAGTGAGCCGCCTCAGCTCCTCCAGGCGCCTCAGACCTTCCTCTTCATTGTGTGTCCACAGCCTCGGCAAGACTTCGGCGATTAGGCTGGCTGAGAAGAGGGTCTGCGTGACTGCATCATGCAGATCTCGAGCAAGCCGGCTCCGTTCTGCGGCCGCCGCCGCTTCCTCAGCCTTCGCCCTGAGCGCGGCGTTCTCTATGGCCAGAGCGGCCTGGTCGCCAAAGGACATCGCCAGCTTCAGCTCTTCGTGGGAGAACCCGCGAGACTCAGAGAAACACAGTGCGATCACGCCATACATATGGCCCTTGCCCACCAGCGGGACAGCCATCAGACTCCTGAATCTCCCTATGGCCCAATCGGGCAACTCATCCCATTGTGATCTGTCCAGCCGCGCTCCGAGCTGCCTGGCATGACCCCTTCCGGCCGTCGGGCGATTTGCCGATGCCCGGTCAGTCCGCCGCCCGTCCGGCGTGCCGACTCCCGACACAACCACAGGCCGCTTGGCCATGACGGCCCAGCCAACGACTCCCTCTCCGACCGCAATCGGGCCGCAGCCCGCCTCGACGAGCCCACGCGCTGCGGCGATGTCCAGCGTTTCGCCGTCTGGGCCAAGTCGGTAAAGCGCGCCGGCTTCCGCTCCCAGAAACTCCTCAGCCTGCTCCAGTATGAGATCGAGTATGGTCTCCAGAGGCCGGCTCGAATTGAGAGACCCCAGGATCTCGCGCAGGCCCTCCGCCACCCGGCGTCGCTGCTCGATTTCTCGCGTGCGTTGTTCGATACGCCGCTCCAGCTGCTCGTAAGCAGCTTCGACTTCCTCTCTGGCGTGTCTTTGCTCGATTGCCACACGCACCAGCCGGGCGGCTGTCTCGATCGCCTTCAGCTCCACCGAAGACGGAACTCGGGACGTCCGATAGTACATGGCGAACGTCCCCAGTACAGCGCCGCTGTCGTCCACAACAGGCTGCGACCAACATGCGCGCAGACCATACTTGGCCGCCAGATCCCTCAGGCCGTCCCAGCGTTTGTCGTTCATGATGTCTTCTGCTATGACGCGCTCCCCTGTGAAAGCCGCAGTCCCGCATGAACCCACCGCCGGCCCGATCAGCAGTCCGTCCAGAGAATCGACGTACTCCCGCGGCAGGGTAACGCTGGCCCCAAAACGCAGCCGCCGTCCGTCCGCATCGAGCAGAAGTATCAGTCCCGACATCCCCGGCGACTGCTCCTCAAGAATGCGGATGAGGGACGCGAGCGTCTCTTCAAACGCGCCTCCCTTCGCGAGAAGCTCGAGGAACCTGTTCTGCCCAGACTGGATGGCCAACGCCCGTTTGGCCTCGGTTACGTCTCGAACAACCACTATCGTGCCGGCCTTGGGAAACGGAGCGAACCGCGCCTCGAAGACTTGAGCGCCCGCCCCGCGCCCTACCACGAATTCCAGACTGGCGGCGGTTTCGATCTTCGTGTCTCCCCCGCCGGCTCGCCTTGCCTCCTCGCCCGTCTGGACGCCCCAGGCTACTTCGTCCAGCACAGCCCGGATCCTCCGACGTTCCGCCTCCGGCGCAATGTCGGTGAAAGGCCTTCCGATGAGCTTGTCGGGGCTGCCGAATACATCGGACAAGTTGGCCCCGTGACACCCCGCCACAATGCCGTCGGCATTGAGCACGAAGCAGATGTCGGGCAAGGATTCAAGAACCGCCGCCTCCACGACGTGGTCGGCGCGCACCGCCAGCTCAGCCACGCCCACCACCTGCTCGCCAGAGGTGAGCGGGAGCGCGTACAGATCCCAGCTCATAGCGGTTGCGCCCGCGGGCCCACCGCCCGCCTCTCCCCGGAGGACGACTCGGGAGTAGCCAGATTGGCCCTCCAGAGCATCGCGATAGCGCTCTACCCATTCGCCGCCCCGATTTCCGGCAAGTTGGGGCAAGCTGGCTCCACGGACTATGCGTTCGACAGGCACCTCAGCAACTCGCGATATGATCCTGGCCCAGTCATCGTCGAAATCAACCACAGTCAGGTCGCGATCGAGCCTGGCCGTGGACGTCGATATGCGTACAGCTCCCGCGCCGCCGTCAGGCATCCAACCACCTCACAGCTGGTGGATTGTATTCTAGGTCATGCCCATGCCTGTGCCGACACCTACGTCTGCGCCCAGACCTATATCTGCTCGAACCGACCGGTGAAGAAGCGAAGCACCGGAGGCTCATACACCCACTTGAGCCCGCGGACCTGGTCGCGGCGGGCGTAGACCTCAGCAATGGAATCGGCCACATAGTCAAAGTGAGCATTGGTGTACACCCGGCGCGGTATGGTCAGCCGCACAAGCTCGAGCTTGGGCGTGTAGTCCTTGCCCTCTTTGTCGCGTCCTGCCGAGATGATTCCCCTCTCCATGGAGCGCACTCCCGACTGCTCGTAGATGGCGGCCGCCAGCGCCTGCGCCGTGAACCTGGGCTGCGGAATATGCGGCAGAAACGCCCTGGCGTCGAGAAAGACCGCGTGCCCTCCGACTGGCCGCACAATGGGTACGCCCGCCTCGATCAGCCTGGTGCCCAGATAGCCCACCTGCTCCACGCGATGCTCAATGTAGGCGTAGTCCATGGCCTCGCGCAGGCCGCGGGCGAAGGCCTCCATGTCGCGGCCGGTCATCCCGCCGTAGCTGGGCATGCCCTCGTACACCACTACCTTGGAAGTGGCCTGTCGGTACACTTCCTCCTCGTTGGTGGCCAGGAAGCCGCCCATGTTGACGATTCCGTCTTTCTTGCCGCTCATGCTGCAGCCGTCTGAATAGGAGAACATCTCATGCACTATCGAGGCGATTGTGCGGTTCTCATATCCCGGTTCGCGCTTCTTTATGAAGTACGCGTTTTCCACGCAACGAGTGGCATCAAAGATCACCCTGACTCCGTACTTCTTCGACATTTCGTAGACTGCTTTGAGGTTGGCCATGCTCACAGGCTGGCCTCCGGCCATGTTCACGGTGACCGCAACAGAGATGTAGGGGATCTTGTCGGCGCCGACCTTCTTGATCAGCGCTTCGTACTTGTCGAGGTCGACGTTGCCCTTAAACGGCACTCCCTCCAGCTGCGGATCGTGGGCTTCGTCGATGATGACATCGACGAACGCGCCGCCGTTCATCTCCTGGTGCGCCCGGGTTGTGGTGAAATACATGTTGCCCGGCACGTACGTTCCAGGCCTCACGAGAATCTGCGAGATGAGGTTCTCAGCTCCCCTTCCCTGGTGAGTGGGGCAGACATACTTGTACCCGAATAGCTCGCGTACAGTCTCCTCCAGGTGTAGCCAGTTCTCGCTCCCCGCATAGGCCTCGTCGCCCATCATCAAACCGGCCCATTGATTGTCGCTCATGGCATTTGTGCCACTGTCGGTCAGGAGGTCGATGTAGACATCCCTCGACTTGAGCAGAAACGTGTTGTAGCCAGCCTCCCGAATCCTCTTCGCCCGTTCCTCCTTGGGCAAGAGGGTGATGGTTTCGACCATCTTGATCTTGTACGGCTCGGGCAGATACTTCGCCATTGCCTGTCATTCCTCCCTATTCAGTCTGGCATGGGATATACACTATGGTATATTCGCCGTCGATGCTCTTGAATTCCTTCTACTTCTCTGCCGATGTGTCAGATGTGAAAACCACCGTTGACATTCAGTGTCTCCCCAGTGACGAACTGATTTTCCGCAAGGAATAGAGCTGCCTGCGCAATATGATCGGGAAGCCCGATCATACCGAGCGGCGTCTGCTCAATTATCAACTGCCGGTCAGAGCCGGACAGATCCCTGTTCATGTCTGTCTCTATCACCCCCGGTGCGATGCAGTTGACGCGTATTCCAGACGGAGCCATCTCCTTGGCCAGGGCCTTGGTGAAGCCGATCACTCCGGCTTTGGCAGCGGAGTAGTGTACCTCACATGATCCGCCGGTGACACCCCACACTGAAGAGATGTTGATGATGACCCCATACTTCTGCTTGATCATGTGTGATATGGCGCAGTGAGTACACAAGTAGACGGACTTCAAGTTCGCAGCGATCATGCTATCCCAGTCAGCCTCAGACATGTCGATGAACTGCTTGAATTGCGCTATCCCCGCATTATTGATGAGGATGTCAGTGCCGTTCATCTGGGAGATCATATTCTCCACATCGTTTCTGCTCGTGACATCTGCATGCACAGGGATGAGAGTACACCCGCATTTGGAGAGGTCCTCCGAAAGAAGGTTCAGGGATCGGGGACTGCTGCGGTAGTTCGCGTATACCGTGTATCCGTTGGCCGCAAACAACCGCGCAGTGGCATAGCCGATGCCCCGCGATGCTCCGGTAACCAGAACAGTCTTTACCATGGCTCTATGCCACCTCCAGGCGGTCTTTGCAACATCGGCCCCCTATGCCCATTCAGGCCTAGAAGCAGTAGAACTCCCAAGACGCATTGCACGATAACCGCAGCAACACATGCCGCACCTCCCTTGTAGGACTAGACACATCCGAAGTTGCGCACTACTTCCGTTCGAGCAGACAAACCGTCTCCACGTGGTATGTATGCGGGAACATGTCCACCGGCTGTATCTCGACAGTTCGGTATCCCAGGCGCGACAAGACGGCCAGGTCTCGCGCCAGAGTCGCCGGATTACAGCTTATGTAGACCAGTCGGGACACGCCGCCGGCACCAGCCGTCCGACCGTCCCCGATTGCCCCGCCGGACAGAGCGCCCAACGCTTCCGGATCGCACCCCGCCCTCGGAGGGTCCACCACCGCTACATCGAAGGCTATGCCGTCGCGCGCCAACGCCGGCAACACCCGTTCGACCCTGCCCTCGATGAAGCGGGTGTTAGCGATGGCATTGAGCGCCGCATTGGCCTGTGCATCGCGCACGGCAGCCCGAACCGACTCTATGCCGTACACCTCGCGCGCCGCTCGCGCCATGAACAAGCTCACAGTACCCACGCCGCAGTATGCGTCCAGTACACGCTCGCCCCCTGTGAGATCCGCGTATTCGATGGCCTTCCGGTAGAGCGCGACGGTCTGAGACGGGTTCACCTGGTAGAAAGAGGTCGCCGATATCCGGAACCTGAGGCCGTCCAGAGTGTCGACAATCGACGGCTCACCCCAGAGGACAATGCCGGCGCGCGCCTCGTCGTGCGCCTCGTCGTGCGCCTCGCCATGCGCTCCGCCCTTCGAGTCCACGATCAACTGGACAACGCTTTTGACCTCTGCAAACAGGTCTGCGATCCTCCGTCCAAGTTCGCGCCCGCGCGCCCTTCCTCCCGGGAACCGCGCGCCGTTGGTAGTCAGTATTACCATGGCCTGGCGAGTGCCGAAGGCGTTCTTCACCGTGATATTCTTCAGGAACCCTGCCCGTGATCGCGCATCGTGGATCGACAGCCCGAACTCAGCAGCCAGGCGCCGCACCGCGTCTGCTATCCGGCAGTTCGGCTCGTGCTGAATTGCGCAATCACCGGTAGGCACCACCCGGTGAGTGCCGCGGGCCAGATATCCCGCGACTATCTCCCCGTTTCGGACTGCCATCGAGTACTGCGCCTTGTTGCGGTATCGCCACGGCTCGTCCATGCCGATCACCGGATGAACCACGGCATCATCAAGCTTGCCTATCCTTTGCACGGCATCCACGACACGCTGGCGCTTCATCTCGAGCTGGGCAGGGTAATCCAGGTGGAGCAGCTGACAACCGCCGCATTCGCCGAAAACGGAGCAAGTTGGGTCGACTCGATCAGGCGACACGCGCAGCACCCGCTCTAGCCGAGCCCGGGCGTAACTGTTCTTCACCTGTTCCACGCAGGCAGCAACTTCCTCGCCTGCGAGCGCCCCCGGCACAAACACGGCGAATCGGTCGAGATGGCCCACACCCTCGCCTTCGTTCGAGTAGCCATCGATGGCGAGGTTCACGCAGTCGCCGGCTCGCACTGGGAGATTCGGTTTTGTGGTCATATCGGTCCTCCGTTTCGTTCAGTTGGAGTTCAACCTGATGCACGCTGCCCTCATCATTCGCATGGTGGCCTCAGCGATTGGGCCCGTCAGGGCCGCGCCCAACAGCGTGCCCACGCCAATCCTGGCACCCAGAGCCACTCCGATGAGGACTGCCGCAATATCCATTCCGATGCGGCTCAGCCGGACCGGGATCCGAAGACGGTCGCTCAGAACAAGCATGACGCCTTCCAGAGCGCCCTCGCCCAGACCGCCGCTAACGTACAGCCCTGCACCCGCGCCCATCATCACCACAGCAGCGGCCATCGTTATGGCGGTGGGCGCAAGCCCTGCAGGCTGAGGAGCAAACCGCAACACGATGTCGGCGAACCCTCCGACAAGCACTGCATTGAGCAGAGTCCCGATGCCGATGTGGCTCCGGTCCGCAGCAAGAAGGGCAACAAGGAGTCCCGCGCCCACGGCTTGCGTAGCTACGCCCACTGTAGCTCCGGTCCGTCTGCAGATGCCCAACGCAAGCACGGTAAAAGGGTCAGCCCCCGCATCGGCCCGAACGTAGAGCGCGATACTCGCGCCCAGCGCGAACAGCCCGACCAGCACCATCGCGGTTCGGGCCAGAAGGCTCAGGCTCGATGTCTGCTCCGAGTTCGAGTCCGGACGGTTCATGGAAACCGCTCCGCGAAGAATCTGCTGCCCTGGGCCTCGTCCAGGGCACGTTCGAGAGTTTCCGCCACGTACTCCACTTCTTCGCAGGTGATGTGGTTATGGAACGGGATTGCGATGCTGGTCCGCCCGGCTAGCTCAGTCACGGGGAAGTCGCCGTCCTTGAAGCCGAAGGTATCACGGTAGAAGGGCTGCAGGTGAATGGGGGTGAAGTAAGGACGGCATCCTATGTTCGCCTCCTGGAATCGCCGCATCACGTGATCGCGCACTGCGGACTGGCGATCGCGCGACTGCTCGTCCAGCGCCACGCGTATGACGTACACAAACCAGCTCATCCTGGTCACGTCCGGATCCACCCGAGGCAACTCAACCCCCGGTATCTTGCGGAGACGTTCGTTGTACATGTCGGCCACTCTCTGACGCTTGGCGATGATCTCCTCGATCCGCGACGTCTGCACTGCCCCAAGTGCGGCCGACAGCTCATCCATTCGGTAGTTGTAGCCCAGACGCTCATGAGAGAGCCACACTCCCGCCTCTCCGCGGCCCTGATTGCACATGCTCCTGGCCAGGAATGCCGTGCGGTCATCATCGGTAACCACCATGCCGCCCTCGCCCGTTGTGATCTGCTTGTTCGGGTAGAACGCGAACACAGCGCCGTCGCAGAAAGCGCCATTGCCAGTGCGCGTTCCCTTGTATTCCGAGCCCAACGACTCGCAAGAGTCCTCAATGACCCTGAGCCCGTGCCTTGCGGCGATCTCGCGCACAGCGTCGAGCCGCGCGGGCTGACCGAACGCGTCTACAGGCAGGATGGCCTTAGTATGGGGAGTTATGGCGTCCTCTATCAGAGACGCGTCCATGTTGGCCGTGCTGAGATCGATATCTACAAACACTGGCCTTGCGCGCTCATACATGATGCAGTTGCTGGAGGCGATGAAGCTAAATGGGGTGGTTATGACCTCATCACCTTCGCCGATTCCAAAAGCGCGCACCAGAAGGTGCAGCCCACTGGTACCGCTGTTCACGGCGATGGCATGCTTTACCCCAACGTAGCTGGCTATCGCTTGCTCAAACCGCATGGCCCAGGGGCCTAAGGCTAGGATGGGCGAGTGCATGACTTCGCTGATTACGTCGATCTCAGCCTGCGTGATGTCGGGACGCGCGAGATGAACCTGCAATCGGCAGCCCTCCTCAGCTAATGAAGTAGCAAAATCGCCCGGCGGTCCACCGAGCGGATTCAACTCAGGCAGAAGCCTATATTTGCAATTCGACGAAAGACCGCCCTATCCTCCAGCTAACTGTGCAAAGCGATTCCTTGACCGGCTGGGCGAGATCTACTCCGCAATCCAGCCTAGAATGGCCGTTGACGTGCTCGTGTACACTCCTGACGAGCTGGAGCGACTTGTGGAGAACAGCTCATTCGTGCGTCAGGCTGTACTCAGAGGGAGGGTCGTATATGAGAAGGGCCCCTAGCGAAGAGGCGGACAGATGGTTCCTTCAGGCCGAACGGGACCTTGACGATGCCAGTTACTCAGCTGCGGCAGACGCTCAGATGGCGATCTCCATGGCACAGCAAGTCCTCGACACCGTATCGTCGCGCCTCCGCGGTGTCTGCGCTCAACGCGACCGAGATGTCGATAGCAGGCTGTAGTTGAACTCGACGTCAGGTAGAATCGTCGATTTGAACGCCACGACGCCCAGCCCTTTCTTGAGAACCCTGGTCTCGCGGTACACTCCGTCGGGCATGCTCGGGTCTGGGATCGTGTACTCGACCTCGCAGTACGCCAGATCGTCTTGGGGGTCTTTGCCCATCCCCGTCACCGCGGCATCCACCCGGCTCCCGTCTTGGGCTTCGAAGCTCCACTTCTGCCCCTCTTTGATCGGCGCTCTGAGCATGATCAGCCCGTCTATCCGGTGTGGGAATACGTCCTTGTGCAGTATTCTCTCGCGCACATCTTCCTGCGTAAAGACGTACTCCAACCTGAGGCTGAAGTCCCGCTCGGATTCGCCGTCAGACATATCGAAGACAGCGCCCGAAATCTCGTAGACTACGTTGCCCGGCGACTCTGTGCTCGTTATTCGGTCGATACTCATCTTGTGCCCGTATTCGGCAAACCCGGTGTAGACCCAGGTGAAACCCTCGTTGGCCGGAAAGTACGACATGACTTCGTCGCGCAACGCGGATCGCCCGAGGCACCCCGCACACAGCAGCGTTGCTGCAGTTGCCACGACAATCACTGCGCGGTTCATGAGTTGCGCTCCTCTCTCGGCTCACTGCGAAACGTCGCAAGAGCGATGCACAGATTCGAGTGCCTCCGACAGCCCTTCCGTCTTGGCCTAGCAGTTCAGGTATTCCCAGTCTATCGAGGCTTCATGCAACGCGATCATCCGGCCCGACTCCGCCGGCGAATTCGCAACACCTGCCGTCCAAAATGGCCGCATCGTGCAGAGACTTGGAGATTCGCTGGAAACCAGGGGGTCACGGGGAACGGCGGGAAGGCGAACTCCCGGTCCGACCGGAGCGATGCGAGGGGCGTGCAATTGCGGAGCCTTGCTCGGAATCCGTAGCTGGGCAACCCGTTCGGTTTGGAGCAGGTCGGGGGAACCGCAGCTCAGCGTGGGTGTATTTGGACCGCGCCCCGGTCCCGGCCCAGCGCCAACTCCTTTTGATCGAGGTCCGCGGCCGTCCGCGAGGCACATGAGCGGCCAAGACATGCGGTCTGCAGGGCTAGCACGACTCTGATGGGGCCCCGGGTTCCCGGTACAGGGATCCGTCAAAGTCCTGTTTCGGGGTCGGCCCAGGATGGGCGGAGTGCAGCGGCCCATCTTCAGAGACTCCGTCCGCGACTGCCCGCAACGGATGTATACGGCTGTACGCTGGCAGGTTGCTGTCAACAGCGGGTTTAGCTGGCTTTTAGGATTCGCCGGTTTTCGCGGCGCTTTTCTCTCTATGTGTCGCAAATCGCACCAATGGTTGATGCATAAGCGGTTGTATGGTCGCATAGACCGCCGATGGCCTGGAAATCGGAAGACTACGGCGGCAGGCACCCAGGTTCTGAGGTTCGAAAAGGGGCGGTGTTGCCAAGTGATGCCGTGTTGTGTCGACACTAGAGGGATTTGATGGTATGCGGACTCCGTCCGGTTCGTTCGATGGGTCTATACGCACGACTATGCATCAACCATTGTCGAGAAACCTGGCATATAGGCGAAAATCCGCCGCGAAATCCGACAGATAGCTGTTCGCGCATCGCCTGCCTTTCGGGGGAAGAACTTTGACGGGGCCCTCGGTTCTCGATCGATGCACTCTTGCGCAATTCGCCCGCAAGTGCTATCATCATGCTTAACATCCAGCCATATGTTTCAAAGCGATGATCGGGAAGAGTAGGCGCAGCGATTTCGGGCAGCGAGCCGGGGGCGGTGCGAGCCCGGTCCGAAACAGCGACCGAACCACACCCGGGAGTGCGGACTGAACGCGGCAGCAATAGCGGCGCCGCCAGTAAGCTCCGACGGAGTCTTTCACCGTTACAGGAAAGGGGATATAAGGCAGCGGCCGTCTGGGAGGACCGCCTGGGCCGTCCGCGGCAACACGGCACGCACCGCTGTCCGTATCCTTGATGAGTGAGCCTCGGGCGTAAGCCTTGGGCTAATTAGGGTGGGACCACGGGAACATCATGCTTCTCGTCCCTTTTGGGGGACGAGAAGCTTTTTTTGTACAGCAAGACTGCAGGACAGCAAATCAGCAGACGGGAGCGTGGTGTAGAATGGACAACCTGCTTCTTTCGGGGAGATACTACCTCCCCACAGATGCTCTCATCCGGCGGAGCATTGAGAGCAGCCTGGCGCGCACTTTCGAAACCCGGGGCTACAAGGAGATAGTCCCACCAATGCTGGTGGGGTTAGGCATGGCCCAACTCGGCCCTGACGGCCCCCACGGTGCGGGCGGCCCAGATCAGCATCGTGAAAGCGCGCGCGCGTCTTTCGTAGTCCTGTCCAGGGACGGCAACCTTCTGACCCTGCGATCGGACCTGACCGCTCCAGTGGCCGCCCTGGCCGCGCGCCATCTGCTATCGCCGGACGAGCCGACGCGCCTGTACTACTCCGGCAGCGTGTTCCGAGCCCAAAAGCCAGGAAGCGGCAAGCCGGAGGAACGGCGTCAGGTGGGAGCGGAACTCATTGGCCAAACCGCCACCGGCAGGCAGACCGATTCGGAGATCCTGGCCATGGCTGCTGAAGGCCTCATCAACATAGGGTTGCGCGATTTCTGCATCGGCCTGAACGATGCACGACTGCTCGCGACGATACTTGACGCCGCAGGGGCTCAGGGCGATATGAGAAGACAGATCCAGTCGGCGCTGGCATCGCGCGACTACGTCCAGTATCGCGAGTTGGTATCATCCCTTGAAGATGCCGGCGCCGGCGATCTTGCTCGCGATGCCCGCGGCATCGATCTGCTCAAGCGCCTACCTGACCTGCACACCGGCCCGGAGGCGCTGAACGCTCTGCAGGTCGCAGGGGTTTACGAGGCAGCCGACGATCTCGTAGGGATCCTAGGAACCCTGGAAGACCGGGGCCTGGGCAGGTATTTCAGTCTGGATCTCGCCATAACGCGCGAGTTCCACTACTACACCGGGGTTGTTTTCGAAGGATATGCCCCCGGCGCTGGAAACGCCGTAATCGGAGGAGGGCGCTATGATGACCTGCTGGCGCGATTCGGCAATTCCGCGCCTGCAGCCGGATTCGCGGTGGATGTGGATTCTGTGGCGTCCGCGCTGGAAGCACTGGAAGCATCGGGAACCCCAGAAGGGAGCGTGCAGCGATGGAACCGGCAGCTCGGGCCGAATCCGGATCTATGCCAAGCCGTCAGGTCTCGCCACTGAGGATTGCCCTTCCCAAGGGCAGGCTGCTCCAGCCGGCCCTGGACGCTCTGGCCCATGCGGGGCTTGACTGCCCTGACCTGGACGAACTTGACCGAAGGCTGGTGCACACGACCCCAGACGGCAGTGCCAAGTTCATAATCGCCCGTCCCGCGGACGTGCCTGCTTACGTGGAGTACGGCGCTGCAGACCTCGGGATAACCGGCAAGGACGTACTGCTCGAAGGCGATTGGAACGTGTGCGAACTGCTCGACCTGGGCTTTGGGAAATGCCGCATGGTTGTCGCCGCGCCCGAGTTCGCCGTCGGCCCCGGCCCCAGCACCGGCCCCGGCCTCGATTCCAATCCCGATCCAGCAGCTCGCGAACTACGCCCGCCGTGTCTGGGGCACACCCTGCGGGCGGCCACTAAGTTCCCTGCCATCGCCAAGCGCCACTTCGCGCCCAGACGAGACCTGTGCGTTCAGATTATCAAACTGAACGGGGCTGTGGAGATAGCGCCAATCGCAGGACTGGCCGATGTGATAGTGGACATCGTCGACACCGGTCGAACGCTGGCCGACAACGGGCTGGTAGTGGTGGAAGAGATCATGCAGGTATCGGCGCGCCTCATTGCGAATCGAGCGAGCTTGCAGCTAAAATCCGCTGTCATTCACCGAATGACGTCAGCTCTGCGCAGTCGCAACTGATGACCGGGCAACGACTGGCTGAGGAGACTGCTATGCCGGGAGGTGTTCATGTGACTACTCCAATGACAATCAAGACTATTGCCGCTGCCGACTTCCTGCAACAAGGAGTCCGCTGCGGACTAGAAGGTCTCAGCGAAATCGAAGACACGATCCGTCCCATCATAGAAGACGTCCGAAACCGCGGCGACCAAGCCATCCGAGAGTACACCGCAAGGTTCGACGGCGCAGACTCCGTCCCGGGCAGTGTCGAGGCAACGCCCCTTGAGATCCGCAACGCCTACTCTGCAGTGGATGAGTCCACCGTGGGGGCGCTTCGTAAGGCAGCCGACAACATCCGATGCTTCCATGAGCGGCAGGTGCAGCAATCATGGACCTGCGTTCTGGACGATGGCACGACGATGGGGCAGCTAGTCCGACCGCTCGCGCGAGTCGGCCTGTACGTGCCGGGCGGCACTGCCGCTTACCCGTCTTCCGTGCTCATGGGCGCAATACCGGCTCGAGTAGCCGGCGTGCGTCACATAGTCGCCTGCACGCCGCCTGCCCCCGGAGGCGCAGCCAACCCGCATGTGCTGGTCGCGGCCGACATCGCCGGAGTCGACAGAGTGTTCAAGGTCGGCGGATGCCAGGCCATCGCGGCAATGGCGTTCGGAACCAACTCCATCGCCGCGGTCGACAAGATCGTCGGCCCGGGCAACGCCTACGTAACCGCAGCCAAGAAGCTTGTGTTCGGCTACGTGGACATCGACATGCTGGCCGGGCCGAGCGAGCTGGTCGTGCTGGCCGATGCTTCGGCAGATCCGCTTCTTGCAGCCGCGGACCTGCTCTCCCAGGCAGAGCACGGTCCGGACTCACAGGCCATACTGGTGACGACCAGCCCCGAACTAGCCGCAGACGTCGAGCGGGAGGTGCTCGCCCAGGCCGATGTCTTGCCCCGGCGCAACGTGATCACGCAGTCGCTCAGCGATCATGGTCTCATCATTATTGCCGACAACCTCGGCCAAGCCGTAGACGTAGTCAACCACTACGCCCCAGAACACTTGGAGATACTAGTGGATCGCCCCCATGCCCTGCTCGGTCAGGTTGAGAACGCAGGCAGTGTGCTCCTAGGCCCGCTCACGCCTGTGGCGGCCACCGACTACGCCGCCGGGCCCAATCACGTGCTGCCCACAGGCGGCACCGCCCGCAGTCGGTCTGCGCTCTCCGTGCGAGACTTCGTGCGCGTGCAGAACATCACTTCGCTCTCGCGCACGTACCTGGACGATATCCTAGATGCAGCTCACGCCATAGCGGAAGTTGAAGGTCTGGACGCGCACGCGGCGGCTCTTGCCGCAAGGAGGGTTATGCAATGATGGAGACCGCGACCGGTTCACGTTCGTTGAGGGGCCTTGCCAGGCCCGAGCTACAGGCACTCCGTGCCTACGAGCCCGACTCAGACGGAATTCGCGTGAGGCTCGACAGCAATGAGAGTCCCTTCGACTTGCCTGCGCGCCTCAAGGAAAGCGTCCTGGATCAGCTGCGGGCGATCCCGTTCAACAGGTATCCGCAGAGACTCGCCGCAGCTCTGAAGGGGACGATCTCGTCTCGGCTGGGAGTGAGCGAAACCCAGATAACCATGGGCAACGGGCTGGACGAGGTGATCTACATCATCCTGCAGACCTTCGGGCCGGGCAAGAAGGTCGTCATCCAAAGGCCTTCATTCACTACGTATGGGTTCGCCGCGCTCGCCGCCGGCGCCGACCTTCGGGCAGTGCCCCTCGGCCCCCGGCTCGAACTGGGCGTGGCGGGAATCATCGAGGAGGCGAACGCGGAAGCGGGCGCACCGGCGGCCGGCCCCTGTATAGTAATCCTCTGCAACCCGCACAACCCCACCGGCGGGCGCATGGCGGAGGACGAGATCCAGGCTGTGCTGCAGGCCACTGCAGCTCTGGTCGTGGTGGACGAAGCCTACGTGGAGTTCGCGGGCGGGAGCGTCCTCCGGCTGCTCGAGCAATACGACCGTCTGATCGTGCTCCGGACTCTGTCAAAGGCATTCGGACTGGCCGGAGTGCGAGTGGGGTACTCAGTATCAAGCTCAGAAATCGCGGCTGAGCTGGCAAAGGTCAGGCAGCCCTTCAACCTCGACTCGCTTGCCCTGTCCATCGCACAGACCGCCCTGCAAGACGGCGCATACTGCCGAGAGGCGGTCGCCCGGATCGTGCAGGAGCGTGAACGGCTCGCAAGCCGTCTTGCGCGCATTCCAGGAGTGACCTGCCTGCCGTCTTGCACGAACTTCATCTTGTTCAGGACGGACCAGCCAGAGGCGGCAACGGTTCGAGACGCCCTCCGCCGGCAGGGCGTCTCAGTCCGCATCTTCCCCGGCGAGCCAATGCTTCGCGGATATCTCAGGGTCAGCTGCGGAACTGTAGAGGAGGATAACGCTTTCTTGGCCGCGCTGCAGAACGCGTTGGCCGATGCAAATCATGAAAGCCTTGAGGATGGTGAGTGAAATGCCCAAGCCCCGACAGGCCGAGGTGCACCGGGAGACAACGGAGACGGGCGTGGACATGGTCCTGAGCCTCGACCCCGATGTTTCCGTCGAGTTCGTCACCGCCCGTGCGCCCGACATCTCCGTCAGCTGCGGGTTTCTCGAACACATGCTCCGGATACTGACGTTCCACGGCCAGCTGGACCTGAAGATACACGCCTACGGCGACACTGAAGTGGACTGCCACCACCTTGTCGAGGATGTAGGCATCTGCTTTGGGCAGGCCCTCCGCGAAGCCCTCGGCGACAAGCGGGGCATCGCGCGCTATGGCAGCGGCCTGGCGCCGATGGACGATGCTCTGTCCATGGTAGTGGTGGATCTTTCCGGACGCCCCTACCTTCATTTCAACGTACCCATGCCGTGTGCGAAGGCAGGCGACTTCGATACCGAACTCGTGGAGGAGTTCATGCGCGCCCTGGCCAACCATGGGCAGCTCACTCTGCACATTGACCTGCTCCATGGATCGAACACGCACCACATCATCGAGTCCGTGTTCAAGTCGCTGGCGCTGGCCCTGCGGCAGGCGGTGGCGCGTGATACCAACGTCGATGCCGATACAGACGCCGGCACCGGCGCCAACGCTGGCAGCGGTGGGAAGTCGTCCGGCAGGACAGCCCGACAGATCCCGTCCACGAAGGGAGTGCTATAGGTCCCAATGCTCGTAATCCCGGCTATCGACATTCACAACGGAAAGTGTGTTCGCCTGTTTCAAGGCGACTTTGGGAAAGTGACGGAGTATTCAGATAACCCAGTTCAAATCGCCCGAGGCTGGGCAGATCAAGGGGCCCAGATGCTTCACGTGGTCGATCTGGACGGGGCCAAGGCGGGCCAGCCTGTGAATCTCGACGTAGTAAGCCGGATTGCGGGCGAGACCGGCCTGCCTGTGCAGCTGGGCGGGGGCCTTAGGACGCCAGAGCACGCGGAATCGGCTTTTGCGGCTGGAGCGACCCGCGTCATCCTGGGAACAGCGGCGTGCGACGACTCGGGCATACTCCGAGAGCTCATCCGCCTATACGGAGACAGGATCATGGTCAGCATAGACTGCGACCGCGGCATGGTCATGACAGACGGATGGCTGCGATCTTCGAGGCTCACAGCTGGGGAGCTTGCCCGCCGCATGCTGGATCTGGGGATCCGAACTGTGGTCTACACAGACGTATCCCGCGACGGCACCCTGCGCGGAGTCAACGTCGACGCCATCGCCGATCTCCTGTCAACCGGCGTAAGCGTCATCGCTGCAGGCGGAGTCGGCTCCCCGGACGACCTCCGCCGACTGAAACCCCTCAAGCGGCAGGGTCTGTTAGGAGTGATCATCGGCCGCGCCCTGTATACCGGGGCAATCAAGCTTGCGGACGCGCTTCGAGTCGCAGGCAGCAGAAGGATCATCCCGTGCCTGGACACGAAGGACGGCCGTGTGGTCAAGGGGGTTGGCTTCAAACGCCTGAAAGATGCGGGAGACCCGCTTGAACTGGCCCTGGCCTATGAGGATGAAGGCGCCGACGAGCTGGTACTGCTGGACATCTCTGCGACTGAAGAAGGTCGCGGTACTTGCCTGGATGCGGTGCGTAGAATATCGTCTGCGCTCTCAATCCCGCTCACAGTGGGCGGAGGTATCGGGAGCCTGGATGATGCCCGGCGAGTGCTGGACGCCGGAGCGTGCAAAGTCGGCATCAACACCGCCGCTGTGCGAAACCCCGAGCTGGTGGAAGCGGCGGCCCGCGCCTTCGGATCCCACCGGATCGTAGTCGCCATCGACGCTGCCGCAAGTCCGGATGCAAATCCGGACGCAGGCAGGTGGGTCGTATGCGTATCTGGCGGCAAGCAGCGCACGCAGCTCGATCTGGTCGAATGGGCACGCACCGTCGAGCGTCTGGGCGCAGGCGAAATCCTGCTCACCTCCATAGACCGGGACGGCGCCACCGGCGGATACGACCTGTGCCAGATTCGCGCAGTGAGCCAGGCCGTGAGCATCCCGGTGATCGCCTCGGGCGGGGCCGGCGCACTGGAGCATTTCCGCTCCGCATTCGTTGAAGGAGGCGCAGATGCTGCCCTAGCAGCATCGGTGTTCCACTTCGGAGTGCTGCGCGTGGGCGAGGTCAAGGAATACCTGGCCAAGGAAGGAGTTGACGTCCGGCTATGATCGAACAGCCCAAATTGCCTGGCTGCCAGGCACAGAAGCAGGACCGCAACCGTTGCCTCAGCTGCGACTGGGAGGCATGGATCGCCGCGCTCAGGTTCGATGCCGATGGATTAATACCCGCCGTCATTCAGGACGCGCAGACCAATCAAGTGCTGATGGTCGCGTACATGAACCGCGAATCCATCAGCAGAACGCTGTCGGAGGGCCGCACGTGCTTTTGGAGCAGAAGCCGCAAGGCACTGTGGGTCAAAGGCGAAACCTCAGGCCACTTTCAGGAGGTGCAGTCGGTCTTCTGCGACTGCGACCGAGACTGCCTCCTCATACAGGTAGAGCAGACCGGCGCGGCCTGTCATACAGGCCAGAAGTCGTGCTTCTTCACACAGCTCCCCGGCAGCGCAGGGCCCCGGTTCAGCCTGGACGATCTCTACCGCATAGTGCAGGACAGGAAGGCCAGTAAGCCGGAGGGTTCCTACACGGCCAGGCTGATCGCCTCGGGGCAGGATCGAGTGCTGAAGAAAGTAGCGGAAGAAGCCGGCGAGGTAATGCTGGCCTCAAAGAACAACGACAGAAACGAGATCATCAGCGAGATGGCCGACTTGTGGTTCCACTCCCTTCTCGTCCTGGCCTACCACGACATTCCCCCGCAGGC
>ENA-UOOR01000849-UOOR01000849.1-fermentation-metagenome-genome-assembly--contig:-NODE-849-length-39671-cov-56.009769_pt1 | contig 39671 bp, 33 predicted proteins | sample MGYA00245780_ERZ724029 | MGnify/ENA primary metagenome ERZ724029 (study PRJEB28704, sample SAMN03018315) | fermentation metagenome | biome: anthropogenic terrestrial biome; feature: soil; material... | reverse complement strand
ACTGCGGCTAAAATACAGCATAGGACTGTCTCCAAATATAAATAGTATACTCCCCTAAAAGTTGACAGACGAAATAATTAAATCGTCTGGTGACGGAAGGGGGAGTTTTTTTGTCAACTCGGCAGGGGCGCCCCTGATAATTGTGTTTAAACATCTTAACAGGGGCAAATAATATAGGGAGAGATATTTCCGGAGGTAATGGAATGACTGATGTAGCCGAAGGCACCCTGTTGATAATCGGAGGCGCTGAAGACAAAGGGGAGGATTGCGAGATACTGCGGGAATTCGTCAGGCTTGCTGGACGAATAGGCGGCCCGCTGGTGATTATGACCGCTGCTACTCAGTATCCGCAAAAAGTCAGCAATGAATATCTCAAGATTTTTCGGCGCCTGGGCACTGAAAAGGTTATCAGCTTGGATATTCCATCTCGCCAGCAGGCTCAGTTATCAAGCTCGGCCGAGACTATTATGGCGGCAGGGGGAATCTTTTTCACTGGAGGCGATCAGCTGCGGATTACCAGTCTTCTTGGGGGCACCGAGGTTGATTTTGCCCTCCACGAGGCCTATAGAAAGGGAACAGTTATAGCCGGCACCAGCGCAGGGGCATCAGTGATGAGCGCCACTATGATCATTGGCGGCGATGAGGACAGTTCCCCCTATCAGGGGTCAATCAGCATGGGGCCGGGCATGGGCCTGGTGCATCAGGTAGTCATCGATCAGCATTTTGCCCAGCGGGGACGCTTGGGGCGGTTGGTTTCTGCCGTGGCCCAGCAGCCCGCCATATTGGGGATTGGCATCGATGAGGATACAGCCGTAATCATTAACAGCAAGAACTGCATGAAAGTAATAGGTTCTCAGACAGTAACTGTAGTGGACGGCAACCGCTGTGAACATACCAACGTTTCGGAAGCTAAACCCGAACAGGCGCTGGCGCTGACGGCAATCACTGTCCACATTCTGCCTGGCGGATATGGTTTTGACTTGCTGGACCGGCGGGCCCTGGTGCCGGAAGAGGAGGGAAAAAGTGAGGCTCATTGAGTCCAGGCATTTCCCCGGCATTAATATCCACTGTCTTCAACCTGTCCTGGAAGCAGTTGTCGATCTGGAGGAACTCACAGATATTGAAACCAGTGAATTCCCGGATTTTTCCCCGGCTCTGGTAAAAATACTGCCGGGACTGAAGGAACATACCTGCGGCATTGGGCGCCAGGGCGGCTTTTGGCTGCGCCTGCAAAAAGGCACCTATTTTGGCCATGTGGCCGAGCACACAGCAATCGAACTCCTCAATCTGGCAGGCTATAACTCCAGCTATGGCAAGACCCGGGTGGTTGAGGGCGGGGTATATAAAATCGTCATCCAGTGCCACTGGCCCAAGACTGCCCTGCTGGCGTTGGAAATGGCGATGAAATTAGTAACAGACCTGCTGCAGGGGCTGAACCCTGACAGTCCGGAAATCGAAAAGCTTGAACGGCAGCTGGCCCGGGAAATGCCCGGTCCCAGCACCCAGGCGATAATTGACGCTGCCAGCAGCCGGGGCATACCGGTCACCTTGCTGGGCCAGGGCAGCCTCATCCGCCTGGGAACGGGAGTGTACAGGCAGTATATTGAAGCTACAGTAACAAGCAAGACATCCTGTATCGGCGTCGATATGGCCTGTGACAAGACCCTGACCAAAAAAATACTCGCCAATGCCCTGATCCCCACCCCCGGGGGCGAAATTGCCCAGGATGAAGAAGATGCAGTGGCCATAGCCAGGGAGATGGGAAAAACGGCAGTGGTCAAGCCCTGCGACGGCAACCAGGGCAAGGGGGTCAGTCTCAATCTTGTCAGCGAGGCTCAGGTGAGGGCAGCGTACAAGGTAGCAGAAAACTACGGCAGCAAAGTCTTGGTGGAGGAACAGATCTTTGGACGGCACTATCGCCTTCTGGTGGTCAACAATAAAGTAGTCGCGGCATCTGAACGGTTTCCCGCCAGGGTGACCGGCGATGGCAATAATTCAATCAAAGATTTAATCGAGATCGAAAACCGCAATCCCTTACGGGGAGAAGAACATGAAAAGCCTTTGACAAGGATTAAAGTCGATCAGATTGTCTTTAATGTCCTGGCCCGGCAAAACCTGACTATGAATTATATCCCTGCCCTCGGCGAGGTAATAGATCTGCGGGACAATGCCAACTTAAGCACAGGCGGGACCGCTGCTGATGTCACCGACCTCGTTCACCAGGAGAATATTGAGCTGGCCTGCAGAATTGCCCGCTTGCTCTGCCTGGATATTGCCGGCATCGATATTGTTACCGAGGATATTTCTCAGCCCCTGCTGGCGGGCAAGGGGGCGGTGATTGAAGTCAATGCCGCCCCGGGAATCAGGATGCATTTGTTTCCTGCCCAGGGGGCAAGCCGCCCTGTGGGAGATGCGATTGTAGACTATTTATTCCCCTGGCAGCGTCCCCACAGCATTCCGTTAGTCAGCATCACCGGGACCAACGGCAAGACAACTGTTTCCAGGCTTGTGGCCTATGTCTTGCGCCGGCAGGGCAAGACTGTCGGCCTGACCTGTACCGACGGCATCTATATCGGTGATATTTGCATTAATGCCGGGGACAATACTGGTCCCATCAGCGCTGATGTGGTCCTCTCAGATCCTGCTGTTGAAGTGGCCGTGCTGGAAACCGCCAGGGGGGGGCTGGTTCGCAGGGGCTTGGGATATTCTGAAGCTGTCGTAGCGGTGGTAACTAATATTGCCAATGATCACCTGGGCTGCGACGGAATTAACACTTTGGAGGAGCTCTGCCATGTCAAAGCCCTGGTGGTAGAAACCGTCAGTGAAGATGGCTGGGCTGTGCTCAATGCTGATGATAATCGGGCAGCAGCAATGGCCGATAGCTGCCCCGGCCGGGTTATTTACTTTAGCTGCCAGCCGAAAAATCAAATCCTCGCCCGCCATTTGGCCGCAGGCGGACGGGGGGTTATGCTGATTGAGGATAAGATTTATCTGGCTAAGGGGAAAAATGCCGAGGTCCTAAGCGATATTCCATCTCTGCCGATTACCTTTGCCGGCGCCGCCCGCTACAATGTGGCCAATTGTCTGGCTGCGGCGGGGGCATTGTGGGCAATGGGCGTGGACAAAGAGGATATAATCTCGGGAATGAGAGAGTTCGATGGCGCTGACAACCCCGGCCGGGCAAATCAATATGATTTCGGCAGCTATAAACTGCTGCTGGACTACGGTCATAACTACGCAGGTTATCAGTCGGTGTTAGGTTTAATAGACGCTTTGAAGCCGGCGCGAAAGGTGGCCGTAATCGGAATACCCGGCGATCGCTCTGACGAGGATATTATTGAAACTGGACGGCTGTGCGGCTCACGGCTGGATATGATTTATGTCAAGGAGGACAGCGACCTTCGGGGGAGGTGTCCTGGCCAGGTGGCAGGACTGCTGGTTCAGGGGATAAAAAGTTCTGGATCCCGGCCCCAGGTCAAAGTGATCAATGACGAACTAGAAGCGCTGAAAGCGGCAATCAATAGTCATCTGCCCGGGGATTTAATCGCTATGTTTTACGAAAATATAGAGCCAGTGCAGCAATACATAAAAATATTGGGCAGCCAATAGGCGGCAGCAGGAATTTGCTTTCCCTGGTAAAATATATATTGTATACTACTGGGGGGGATTATTATGTCTGCAACTTTGAACCTATTGGCCCCTGCTAAAATCAACCTGTCTCTTGATGTGCTGGGACGCAGGGATGACGGCTATCATATGGTTGAAATGATCATGCAAACAATTGGCCTGTGTGACAGCATTAGCTTGCAGGCGCGGTCTGACGGTCACATACAGGTCCTTTGCCGCCATCCTTTTGTCCCTGAAGGCCAGGAAAATCTGGCTTATAAGACTGCGAATTTGCTTAAGCAATTATCTGGAAAAAGCAGCTTGGGAGTAACCATTACCATTGCCAAGGGTATTCCCGTTGCCGCAGGTCTGGGCGGGGGGAGCGCAGATGCAGCGGCAGTGCTTAAGGGCCTCAATCGCCTTTGGGATTTAGACCTGTCCTCTGACCAACTGGCCCAAGCTGGACTGAAGCTGGGGGCAGATATTCCCTTCTGCCTCATGGGAGGCACAGCTTTGGCCAGGGGAATTGGCGAAGAACTGACCAAGCTGCCCCCGCCGCCAAAATTATGGGTGGTGTTGCTCAAGCCGAATGTGGGAGTGTCTACTGCCGAGGTATACAAAAAATATAATGATTCTGCCGTGCACAGGCGGCCAGATACCAACCGCCTGATAGCAGCCCTCGCTGCCGGCTCCCTGGAAGCCATTTCTCAAGCAATGGCCAATGTCCTGGAAAGTGTTACGTTTCCCCGGCTGCCGGTGCTGCGGCATCTCAAGCAAAAGGCCTTGGAATTTGGCGCCCTGGCTGCATTAATGTCTGGCAGCGGCCCCACCATATTTGCCTTGACTCCTGATTACCGCCGTGCGGATGCAATCTTTAACGGCCTCAGACACCAGGTTGAATTTGCCTATATTACCACCTTTAAGGAGGTTGCAAAGAAATGAAGCCTATTTATGCAGTTGTGCTGGCTGGAGATAGCGTAGATCGCAAAATAAAACAGGGAAGTGTTGTTGCTAACAAGGCTTTTATATCCATCAATGGCTATCGGATGGTAGATTATGTTCTGGACTGTTACCGGGGAGTTAAGGAACTTGCCGGCGTAAGTGTTATTGGTCCGGAAGCTGAATTCAAGGACCTGAACGATGTAACCGTCATCCCTCAAAGGGATAGTCTGATTGCTAACGTAAAAGCCGCCGCCGCTGTTTTTACAGACGGCTGGCTGTTGCTGAGCTCCTGTGACATCCCCCTGGTAACGCCAGCGGCAATTACGGATCTTTTATCCCGCTGCCAGGGCGCCGATATGTATTATCCCATGGTTTCAAAGGCGGATTGTCAGCGGGCCTTCCCGGACATGGAGCGGACATGGGTTAAGCTGGCAGATGGAGAGTTTACCGGCGGCAATATTATCCTGATTAGATCCAGCAAAGTTGCCCTTGCAGCGGACCCGGCTGAGGCCTTTTTCGCAGCCCGCAAGAGTCCGGTGCAATTGGCAAGCCTCATTGGCATTCCTATTCTTGCCAAGCTGTTGATTAACAGGCTGACGGTTTCCGAACTGGAAAAGAAAATGGAAAAGATCCTCGGCATTACATGCAAGGCTGTGCAGACACCTTATCCCGCAATCGGCACTGATGTAGATAAGGAAAGCGATTATAATATTATCAGTGCCCAGCTAAAAATAGCTAAATAACCACCAAGCTGCAGCCAGACGGCAACAGCTTTTTTTTATTGGGAAAACTGCTGGCACAAGCAGTCAGACCGCTGTCTAACAAACGACGAGAAACGGGTTGGTCTTGGGAGAGTAAGCAAAGTTGAAATTCTTATAAAAATTCCCTCTTACTTGCAGGATTTTGTAAGTTTATGCAGAATAAGAGTTATGACATTATTTCAAGGTGGTGAAAGTGTGAATATTACTGACATCAGGATTCGGAGAGTTAGCTCAGCCGGCAGAATGAAGGCAGTGGTTTCTGTTACCTTTGACAATCAGTTTGTCGTCCATGACATCAAGGTGGTTGAAGGCAATAATGGCTATTTTGTTGCTATGCCCAGTCGCAAGGGAGCAGATGGTGAATTCCGAGATGTTGCCCACCCAATTACTACTGAGACAAGGAATATGATGCAAACAATGATCCTAGACGCATATAACGAACAACTTGAACCAGAAGAAGCTTAAGGGGAGCAGATGCTCCCCTTTTGTTGTCTTGACCTTTGTCCACCAGTTACGGTATATTCATATCAGGACGAAGGAGGAATGCCGGGTGGGAAAAATCGCCTCGGTTGTATTGGCAGCAGGCAAAGGAACGCGGATGAAGTCTGAAACTCCCAAGGTATTATTTCCAGTAGCAGGTAAACCGATGCTCCAACATATTGTCAATGTCCTGGTTGAAACCGGGATTGAAGATATTTATGCTGTAATCGGCTATGGCGCAGAAAAAGTGCAGGCAGCAATAAGCGGCCCGATTACATGGGTTGAACAAAAAGAGCAACTTGGCACCGGCCATGCTCTGGCCCAGGCAGCCAAAAAGCTGCGGGGGTATGGTGGGGACGTGCTGGTTTTGGCAGGGGATACTCCCCTGTTGACTGCGGCAACATTACGGGATCTGATTGGAGAACATACGCGGGATAAGAATGCCGCTACAGTCCTTTCCGCCCGAGTTCCTCAACCTGCCGGCTATGGCAGAATTGTCCGGGGAAGCAATGGCAGCGTCATTGCCATTGCCGAGGAAAAAGATGCCGACAGCAGCTTAAAGAAAATCAATGAGATCAACAGCGGCGCTTACTGCTTTAACTGGAGCAAAGTCGAATCTCTGCTGGACCGCCTGAGCACAAATAATGCTCAGGGTGAATATTATCTCACAGATGTTTTCTCCCTGCTGGTTCTTAACGGTGAAAAAACCGGTGCTTTTACAGTTTCTGATCACAGGGAGATATTAGGACCAAACGATCGGGTTCAGCTGGCTTGGGCAGAAAAAATCATGCGCCAGAGAATATGTCACAGGCTGATGAGGCAAGGGGTTTCAATCATCGATCCTAGTACCACCTGGATAGATGCCGATGCAGAGGTGGGCGTGGACACCATTATCTATCCCAATACTTTTATTAAGGGCGGAACAAGGATTGGCGAAAATTGCCTTATCGGGCCCAATGCCACAATTGACTCCTGCCAATTGGGGGATGGAGTCCTTGTCCGCTATGCTGTAATGGAGGAAGCCTCTGTTGGTGACTGCACTACTATAGGACCCTTTGCATATCTAAGGCCTGGTACCCATATTGGCCCCCAGGTGAAGATCGGGGATTTTGTTGAAATCAAAAATTCTCAGATTGGCGAGGGGTCTAAGGTCCCGCATCTGGCCTATGTTGGCGACGCCCAGGTGGGAACAAATTCTAATATTGGCTGCGGAGTCATTACCGCCAATTACGATGGCACTAAAAAGAGCAAAACCGAAATCGGTGACAGCGTATTTATCGGTAGCAATACAAATCTGGTGGCGCCGATAAAGGTAGAGGACGGTGCTTATGTAGCGGCGGGATCGACAATTACCAGAGATGTGCCTGCCAAGGCCCTGGCCATTGCCAGAGCCAGGCAGACCAATAAAGCAGATTGGAGGAAGAAGGATTAAATGTACTACGACCGCAAACTTAAGATTTTTAGCTGCACGTCTAACTTAACCCTGGCAGCGGCAATCGCGGATAAGATTGAAATCCCTTTGGGCAATGGTGAGGTGGTTCGCTTCAGTGACGGTGAGGTTTCAGTCCGCATTGATGAGTCCGTCAGGGGCTCCGATGTCTATATAATCCAATCCACCTGCAATCCTTGCAATGACAATCTAATGGAACTGCTGGTAATGATCGATGCCCTCAAACGTGCTTCTGCCAAGCGGATTACTGCAGTCATCCCCTACTATGGGTATGCCCGTCAGGATCGCAAGACTCGCCCCCGGGATCCAATCACAGCCAAATTAGTAGCCAACCTTTTGACGGTGGCCGGCGCCAACAGGATTTTGACCATCGACCTGCATGCCGGAGCAATTCAAGGCTTTTTCGACATTCCCGTTGATCACATGACAGCCGTGCCTTTGCTGGCTGAGCATTTCGCCAATAAAGACACCAAGGATTTGGTAGTTGTCTCCCCGGATATGGGGGGAGTGACCAGAGCTCGGGATATGGCCCAGCGCTTGCGGGTGCCAATTGCAATCATAGACAAGCGTCGTCCTCAGGCGAATGTGGCGGAAGTTATGAATATAATCGGCGATATTGAGGGTAAGCAGGCTGTGCTTGTAGACGATATTATTGATACCGCCGGGACGATCGTTCTCGGCGCACAGGCTCTTCTTGACAGGGGGGCCACCAAGGTCTTTGCCTGCTGCACGCACCCGGTCTTTTCCGGACCCGCCTTGGAACGGCTGGTTAACTCCTGCATTAGTGAAGTGGTAGTATGCGACACTATTCCCTTGCCGGAAGAAAAACAGCTTCCAATTTTAAGAAAATGTTCTGTGGCAGCTTTGCTGGCTGATGCCATTGTCAGAATCCACGAAGATTTGTCTATCAGCACGCTGTTTGATGCCACTTAGTTTGACTTGACTTTTTGGTCAGAGTATACTGTATTGGTAATCGGGCAGAAGGAGAGATAACTATATGAAGCGATATACCTTGAAAGCAGACATCCGTGCCGATAAGGGCCATAAAGTGCGCAGAAACAATCTTGTGCCTGCGGTCCTGTATGGGCACGGGGTGGGGCCTATCCATCTGGGTTTGCCGGAAGCCGATGTCAAACAATTTGTCCAGCACGGAACGGCAAATATGCTGATTGATTTGACAGCGGGAAAGAAAAAATATACCGTAATGTTAAAAGATTTGCAGCGCCACCGGGTGAAGGGCGACATCCTGCATATGGACTTTTATGCTGTAGACTTGGAGCAAAAGCTCACCGCCACCGTACCTGTTCACCTCATTGGTGAACCTCTGGGTATAAAAGAAGGCGGCGTTGTGCAGCAGCAAACCCGTGAGGTCGAAGTAAGGTGCCTCCCCACTGAAATCCCCCAAGGCTTTGAACTGGACATCAGCGCTCTTGCTATCGGCGACTCTAGAACGGTGGCCGATCTAGCCATTGAGGGCAACTTTGAGATTCTGACTCCGGAAACGGAAGTGGTGGTTTCTGTGCTCGCTCCTCGCCTTGAAACTGAAGAAGAAGTTGAGACCGAAGAAACCGAAGAAGGCCAGGCTGAGGTTCCTGAACCTGAAGCTGAATAAGCGGGCGCCATGGCGCCCTTTTTTTGACAGGAGGTTTGGCCATGAAGTTAATTGTCGGACTGGGCAATCCCGGCGCCGAATATGCCAGCACTCGCCATAATATTGGTTTTCGGGCAGTTGATGCTTATGCTAAAAACCTGCGGGGGCTAAGCCAGCGCAGGCGTTGGCATGGGGTGGCAACGGAGGCTGCCTTTGCCGGTGAAAAGATTCATATTTTACAGCCCATGACCTATATGAATGACAGCGGCCGGGCGGTGGCTGCTGCCATCAAGGAACTTAATCCCGATTGGAAGGATATCCTCATTGTCTTTGATGATTTAGCCCTCCCCTTGGGAACGTTGCGCTTCCGCTGCCGGGGCTCTGACGGGGGGCAAAAAGGAATGCTTTCCATCCTTCAGGCCATTGGCCATCAGGAGCTGCCTCGTCTGCGCCTTGGCATTGGCGCTGACAGCCTTTTAATTCCCCGGGATTTTGTTTTGCAGCCTTTTGACCAGCATGAACTTGCCCTGGTAGATGCAATGCTGGCACAGGCTGCCAGGGCCATTGAACTATGGATGTATCGGGGAATTACTGCGGCAATGAGCAGGTATAATGGCCAGGTTGAAATTAGTGAGCAGTTTTAGGAGGGCTGGATATGGGGATCAGGCAGATTGCTTCTGCTAACCAGGGAATAGCGGATGTTCTTTCCCGGCTCAGCTCTGGCGGGCATTACCTGGTCCAGGGCATTAGCGGCAGTCAGCGGGCGCTGTTGGCTGATTTGCTTGTGGCCAGTTCCGGGGCGCCGGTGTTGTTTGTCACCGACAGCCTCAAAGATGCCATGACCCTGTTGGCAGATTATCAGTTTTTTAGCGATGGTCCAGGTTATCTCTTTCCTGCCCGGCCGACCTTGGGAACCGAGGTGGATGCCGAGAGCCACGAATTGGAGAGCCAAAGGGTCATCGCTCTTCAGCAGGTTGCAGCCGCTGTGCCCTGTCTTGTAGTTGCTCCGGCAACAGCTTTGCTGGAATTGTTGCCGCCGCCAGAATTTCTCAGAGAAAATTCCATCTCTCTCGCCCCCGGCGATGAACTTCCTCTGGAAGAACTGACTGCCCGCCTTTCACTCATGGGTTATCAGCGGGCGGAGAGGGTAGATGGTCCCGGCCAGTTCAGTCAGCGGGGAGAAATTGTGGATATTTTTCCCCCCGGCGGTGAACCGTGCAGGGTGGAATACTTTGATATTCTCATCGAATCTGTGCGCAGCTTTGATCTTTCCAGCCAGCGCTCTTCAAAAAGCCTGCCCGGCATTAGCTTTGGCCCTATTAGGCTGCTCACCCTCAACAGCGAATTGAGGCAGCGGGTACTGAACAAACTGGCTGCCCGGGCAAAGACTCTCTCTCCCTTGTTTTTGCCCCAGCTGGCCCAGGATCAGGAGCGCTTTGCCAATCTTCAGTCCTGGCCCGGGGCAAGTCACTATATGCAATATATCTTTGACCGGCCGTGTAATTTGCTGGACTACTTTGGCGGGGGTTCAGTAATGACCGCCGAGACTGCAGCGATTCTTGAGCATCTGGATCTCCATGCCGGCGAATTGATGGAAAGACATCAGTCGATGCTGGAAAAGGGCAAGCTCCTTCCTGGCCTGCAACCTTGGCTGTCTGTTGAGGCGGTAGTGGACAAGTGGACACCCCCTACTCTGCATCTTGCTTTGCTGGCCAGGTCGGTGAAACATTTCCGCCTTAACGGCACCAGCAGTCTGTCTTTTCGTCAGGTGCCAAATTTTTACGGACAGCAGCAGCTGATTGCTGATGAAATCAAGGCCTGGCTCAAGCGGGAGGCCACAGTGGTGGCAGTAGGAGCCGGCCGGCAGCTGGCTCAGTCCCTTAAGGCCCAGGATATACCGGTTCGGGACACCGATACCGATGACCTGCGTCAGGGCTCTGTCAACTTTGTTCCCGGCGGCCTCACCGCCGGTTTTGAGTTGGCTGAACAGGGATTGGTAGTCTTAAGTCTCAATGAACTGGCTGCCCGGCGCCGCCTTGCCAAAAAACCGCGGCACCAGCAAGGCATGAGCGCCGGCGATTTGGAAAGCCTGACTCCGGGAGAATATGTAGTCCATTTTTCTCATGGAATCGGTCAGTACTTGGGTATTGTTGTCCGGGAGATAGCTGGCGCCAAGCGAGACTATCTATATATTAAGTATGCAGGCAAGGATCGCCTTTACTTGCCCACCGATCAGGTTCACCTGCTCCAGCGCTACCTGGGTGGCGACGATAAACCGCCAAAACTATACGCTTTGGGAGGCGGGGATTGGCTGCGGGTAAAGACCAAGGTCCGGGAATCCGTGCAAAAGCTGGCTTTTGATTTATTGGAACTGTATGCCGCCCGTCAAGCCGCCTCCGGCCATGTCTTTGCGCCAGACAGTCCCTGGCAGCGGGAATTGGAGGATAGTTTCGCCTTTCAGGAGACCAGGGATCAGCTTAAGGCAATTGAAGAAGTAAAGAGAGATATGGAACTGCCCAGGCCCATGGATCGCCTGCTTTGCGGCGACGTAGGTTATGGCAAGACCGAAGTTGCCCTGCGGGCAGCCATGAAGGCTGTAATGGACGGCAAGCAGGTCGCCATTCTCGCCCCGACCACAATTCTGGCGCAACAGCATTACAATACATTTCGGGAGCGCTTTTCCCCCTTTCCCGTCCGGGTTGAAGTACTGTCACGGTTAAAGACAGCAGCCGAGCAAAAGGAGATTGTAGCCGCTGCCGCAGAGGGGGTTGTAGATATCCTTATTGGCACCCACCGTCTGTTGCAAAAGGACATTCATCTTCCCAATCTGGGCCTGTTGGTGGTGGATGAGGAACAGCGCTTTGGCGTCGAGCATAAAGAAAGAATCAAGCAAATTAAGGCTAATGTCGATATTCTTACCATGACCGCCACCCCCATCCCCCGCACTTTGCACATGGCCTTGCTGGGGATCAGGGACCTGAGTGTCATTAATACCCCTCCTGAAGGCCGCTTTCCCGTTCAAACTTATGTGATGGAGTACTCAGACCAGCTGGTGGTGTCGGCAGTGCGCCGGGAGTTGGACAGAGGAGGCCAGGTGTATGTGATATTTAACCGGGTTCAGGGCATTGACGCTCAGGCTTCCCGCCTGCGCCGGCTGTTGCCCGATGTCAATATCGGCGTGGTGCATGGTCAAATGGCTGATACACTGCTGGAACGGACCATGCTGGAGTTCTATGAGGGCAGTTACCAGGTCCTGCTGAGCACGACGATAATTGAAAACGGTCTGGATATTCCCAATGTCAATACTGTCATTGTCTATGATTCAGACCGGCTGGGGCTGTCTCAGCTCTATCAGCTGCGAGGCCGCGTAGGACGGGGACGGAAACTGGCTTATGCTTACTTTACCTACCGCAAAGACAAGGTTTTAACAGAAAAATCCCAAAAGCGCTTGAGTGCCATTAAGGAGTTCACCGAATTGGGAGCAGGCTACAAACTGTCCCTCCGGGATATGGAAATCCGGGGCACCGGCAATATACTGGGACCGGAGCAGCACGGTCATATTGCAGCTGTTGGCTTCGATCTCTATTGCCAGCTTCTGGAGCAACAGGTGCGGCAACTGGGTGACAGGCCTAAAGAAGAAGCAGTGGAAGCGGAAGTAAGCATTGAATTGCCTGTTGATGCGTATATCCCTGATGCTTACATGCCTGAGCGGGAAAAAATATATGTCTATCGCCGGATAAGGGATGCCAAGACTGTTGCTGCCATTGACGATATTCAAGATGAGCTCAACGATAGATTTGGCAATTTGCCCCCTCCCCTGGAAGTCCTCCTGGATGTGGGCAGGATTCGTGCCTTGGCAGCCGGCATTGGCGTCGAATCAATTTGCTGGAGCGTGGAACAACTGACAGGGAAAGAAAAGATAGGCTTAAGTTTTCGGGAAGGCAAGGGGCCCCCGCCCAGCATTATGCAGGAAATATGGCTTGTCAATCCGAAAAAATATGATTTTCGCAGCCGGAACAATGTCCTTGGCGTCAGCCTCAAGACAGACAAGGTTAACATGCTTGGGGATTTGGAACAGCTTTTGCACTTGTTGAAAACAGCCATTGAGGAGTAAAGGATTATTTGATAGAATCACATTGTACGAAAGGGGTGACGACAGTGGCTGGCAAAATAAGATTTACCTTGGTGTTATTTCTTGCAGCGGTCTTGATTCTGTCCGGGTGTGCTGAAACTAAAGGCCCGTCTGTTTACGCAGTGGTCAATGGCCAGGAGATAACCCGCGAAGATTATCAGTTCTATGAAAGCTTTCTGCGCCTGGCCCAGCCAGAATTACAGATTTCCCGCAGTGAACAAAAGCAGATTCTCCAGGATATGATCGATATGAAGGTGTATCTTGCTGAAGCAGGGAAACTTGGGTTTAAAGCAGATATGGATGTTGTGCAAAAAGAGTACGAGTCGTATCGCACCCAGGCGCTGAAGCAAGATTTGTTTGGGGGCTCTGAAGCAATCTATTACACCCGTCTGCTGGAACTGGGCTTAACAGAGGATTGGATCAGGCAGTTATTTACGGATTATCAGGTAATCAATGCCATGGTGGAGGCTGAACGGGAAAAGGCAGAAGCCCCTGATGGCGAGGCAATTGAGGGTTATTATGAGGAACAAAAAGAGACCCTTTATGCACATGGCGAGCTGAGAAGAGTGCGCCACATTCTCCTCAACAAAGGCAATTTCCCTGATTCTGAGGATGATGTTTCCGCTGAGGTCAAGGAATTGGCCGACAGCCTGTACCAGCGTTTAAAAGCGGGAGAAGATTTTGCCCAGCTGGCTAAAGAGTATTCTCAGGACAGCAGCGGGAAATATGGCGGCGATATCGGTTTTGTTGAAAAGGAAAATGTTGTCGAGTCCTTTGGCGAAGTTGCTTTTTCCGCTGATCTGAATGTGGTTTCTCAGCCGGTAGAATCGACGTACGGCTGGCATCTACTTGAGGTTACTGAAATCCAGCCCCCCGGTTATTATGAGCTGGACGAAGACGTACGTGCCCAAATATCGGCCAGCCTGCTTCAGGCAGAACAACAGAAACTGGTGGAGAAACTATTGCTTGGCCTTACAGAGGACGCGGAGATAACAATCAAATTTAAGTAGAGTACAAAGTCTTTGCCCCAGGGTGAAGACTTTTGTTTTACACTGGTAAAAAATGAATAAATACTGCGCACAGGATATATACTAGCAATGACCGGGACATAAATTACTTGACTGTAAGGAGGCAAGACGGTGAAAGCGACGGGCATTGTCAGACGCATTGACGATCTTGGGCGAGTAGTTATTCCCAAAGAAATACGCCGAACCCTGAAGATACGTGAAGGTGACCCGTTAGAAATTTTTGTTGATCGAGACGGAGAAGTAATTCTTAAAAAATATTCTCCCATAGGCGAGCTGGGAGACTTCGCCAAAGAATATGCCGATTCCCTTTATGAGTCATTAGGACATATATCTTGTATTGCTGACCGTGACATGATAATCGCAGTCTCTGGAGCCCCTAAAAAGGAGTTCATCAACAAGACTGTGGGGCCGGCAATTGAAATGGCTATGGAAGAACGAAGGACAATAAAAATTGACAAACCTGGAACCCAGAAAGAGTGCCTCAGCTGCCTGGCCGATGATGAAGCGTGCAAGTTTACCTCAGAAGTTATTGCCCCGATTATATCCGGGGGTGATCCCATTGGCGCGGTAATTCTCTGTTCACGGGAACCAAACGCCAAGATGGGAGAAATGGAGGTTAAACTAACAGAAACTGCGGCCAGGTTCCTTGCAAAACAAATGGCTCAGTAGAGAGGGACTTAAGGTCCCTTTTTTTGTGGAAAAAACCCTCTAAACTCTGGTATAATAAAGCCCAGTGCGAGAGGAGAGAGTTGGATGCAGGAAGATAATAAATTTATCAAAGGGGCATTGATCCTATCTATTGCTAACATCATCGTCAAGATTCTGGGTGCAGTATACCGGTTTCCTCTGTTTCGGATTCTCGGCGACGAGGGCATGGGACTTTTCATGGCTGTGTATCCTATTTATTCAATGATGTTGTCCATATCAACCGCAGGGGTGCCCTTAGCGGTATCCAAATTGGTCTCAGAAAAAATTGCCCTCAAAAACTTTGAAGGCGCCCGGCAAATCTTTCGGGTTGCCCTTATGCTGATGCTTGCTTCCGGCCTGATTTTTACCGGAGTCTTGATGTTGGCGGCACCCTATTATTCATCCAACATACTCAAAGTATCCAGAACGCTGTATCCCTTGATGGCAATCGCCCCATCCATTGTTTTCTATGCAGTAAAAGCTTCCTTCCGGGGATATTTTCAAGGTCAACAGCGCATGGAGCCTTCGGCTGTGGCCTCCATCGTCGAGCAATTGGTGCGGGTCGGCACAATATTTTTCTTGGCCATCATCCTTGTGAAACACAGTCTGGAACTTGGCGCTGCGGGCGCTGCCTTTGGTTCGGTGACAGGGGCTGCCGCAGGCCTGCTTTGGCTGATATTTATATACTTCCGGTCGGCCCCGGAATATAATAGACTTTCTGCTCTTTCAGATCAAAATTCTTTGGTGCCTACCAAGAAGGTAATCAAAGATATTTTTGCCCTGGCTCTGCCCATTACCATTGGCAGCATTGTGGTGCCGGTGGTCAACATGGTTGATGCAACTCTCATTCTTCCTCGCCTCCAGGCCGGCGGATTCAGTGAGGATGCTGCCCTGGCCCTGCAGGGCATTTTTTCAGGGGCAGCCATGTCCTTGGTCAATGTCCCTACTATCTTTACGCTGGCTCTGGGCACTTCCCTGCTCCCCGCCATAGCCAACGCATACGCCCAAAAGCAAAACAATTTAATAAAGAGGCTCAGCAGTTTGTCTATCAGGGTCGGCCAAATCATTGGACTCCCCTCCGCCATTGGTTTGTTTGTCCTGGCGGAACCTATCAGCATATTCCTTTATGACAATCTTGCCGTCGCCCGGCCCCTTTCAGTGGTTGCCTTTGCCACTATTTTCATTATCCTCAACCAGACCACATCCCCGGTATTACAGGGTATTGGCAAGACATACCTGCCTGTAACCCATATGTTTTTCGGCTTACTAGCAAAAGTGATAATTAACTATTTCCTCACTCCCATTCCTGCCATCAACATTCTGGGCCCAGCGATTGGAACTATTGTCGCTTTTGCCCTGGCATCTTTTCTCAACCTCCGCTCAATCAAAAAGCTTGTGGGCGGCGGCATTTCGATTACCGAAAGCTTTATCAAGCCCAGCTTAAATGCCGTTTTGATGGGGCTGAGCGTGTATTTTCTATATCCATTGTTCAACAAACTGGCCAGTGCACTTTTGGGAGCCCAGCTTAGCGAAACCTATATTGTTGCAGCTGCCGTTATTGTTTCAATCGGGGTTGGGATAGTCGTTTACGGCATCGCTACCCTGCTGACCGGAACGATTTCCCGGTCCGAGCTGGAACTGATCCCCAAGATCGGTCCAAAGTTGGCAAACATCTTTACTCGTCTGGGATTGTTGAGGTGATAAAAACATGGATGCAGTTCTAGCGCCTTCCCGGGATATCGCATCCCTTATTCAGATTTTAAGCTATTTGCGGTCTCCCGCTGGCTGTCCCTGGGATAAGGCCCAGACAAATCAGAGCCTTGTTCCCTATACCCTGGAAGAGGCTTATGAGGTGGCAGACGCTGTAGCCCAGGGTCAAGGGTATAAAATCTGTGAGGAATTGGGAGACTTGTTATTACAAATAGTTTTTCACAGCCAAATCGCTGCAGAGCAAGGGCAGTTTGATTTTGGTGATGTAGTGCTGTCTATTGCAGAAAAATTAATCCGCAGGCATCCCCATGTTTTTGCAGGCAAAAAGGCCAGCACAGCTAGTGAAGTAAGCCTTATTTGGGCCGAGGCCAAGAGACTGGAGACGGGTTCAGGGGATAAACCAAAAGTCCCTCCCCTGCCCGGACTGCTGTTGCTGGAGAAGCTTGCCGGCGCAGTGGAACTTGAAAGGGTAGAAGACCCACTTATGCGCCAGCTGATAGCCCTTACGCAGCAGGCCTCCCAGGGGAATCGATGCCTAGAGGCGGAAGTTCAAGGTTTTTTCGAGAAATTAAGCAGGTCTAGCAGGAGTTTGGCAATTGATGGAGAATAGTTAAGTTACATCTCGATTCCAAAAAACCAACAGGAGGTTATTTCATGAACAAGACTGATCTCATTCAACTGGTTGCTGAAAAAATTGCCTTCACCAAGAAGGACAGTGAAAAGGCTGTTAACGCAGTATTAGACGGTATCATGGAAACTGTCGCCAAGGGAGAAAAAGTTCAGATTATTGGCTTTGGCACCTTTGAGAGAAGGCAGCGGGCAGCTAAGATTGGGCGCAACCCCAGCACTGGCGAACAAATTAAAATCCCCGCCACCAATGTTCCTGCATTCAAGGCAGGTAAAGGTTTCAAAGAACTGGTTAAATAGTATCAATCAGGTCCACCAGGGTGGGCCTGATTTTTTTTTGCATAATTTAATTTATCCCGTCTAAAGCTAGTACTGAAACTAAGACGGGAGGAAAGATTATGAGACGTTGGCTGGGAATAATGCTTGTCTTTTCACTTGTCGCTGGAGTTGCTTCAGGGTGCAGACAAAGTAAGCCGTTGGAAAAAGAAACGCCGGCAAAAGAGGTTGAAATTCCTGAGGAGATTTTTCAAGGAAAAAATATGGAACCTCAGCTGAGGGTTTATCTGGCCACTGAGGATTCTGTTGTCACTATGGCTATGGAAGACTATATTATGGGGGTTGTGGCGGCAGAAATGGATCCCAACTGGCCTCTTGCGGCTTTAGCGGCTCAGGCCATTGAGGCAAGAACCTTTACCCTGCAAAAGATAGCCGAACAAGGCACTTTGCCTGGCAGAGATGCCCATGCCTCCACTAATATTGAAGAATTCCAAGCCTATGATCCTTCGAGAATCAATGATAATGTCCGAGAGGCAATAAATAACACCCGTGGTCTCGCAGCCGTTTACCAGGGAGAATTTGTGCGCGGCTGGTTTCATGCTTATTGCGGCGGAATAACAGCCACACCAACTGCAGGCTTGAATTTTCAAGGGGAAGCTCCTCCCTATTGCCGGCCTGTAGAAAATCCCTGCAGAGACTATGTGGATGATGAAATCGAATTTTGGTCAAAGACTTTCAGCAAGTCGCAAATCCGCTCGGCAGTAACTACAATTGCCAAAGAGGATCCTGGCGATTTCCCCAGCATTGAAATTGCTGAGGCCGAAAACGGCAGGGCGGTAAGTTTTAAAGTAGGGCAGGTGCAAGTGCCCGCTGCCGAACTGAGGCTGGCCTTGGGCAGCACAGAGATGCGCTCAACCTGGGTGGAACCGCCCTCCATTTCCGGGGATGAGGTCAAATTTATCGGCCGGGGGTATGGCCATGGGGTGGGACTGTGCCAATGGGGCGCCAAGGGATGGGGAGAAGAGGGACGTTCTGCTGAAGAGATCGTAAAAGCCTTTTTCCCGGGAGTTAGCATACAAAAGCTGTGGGACTAGCCAGGGCGAAGCCCTGGCTTTTTATTCTAATTCCACTTGCCCCGCATATAATCCATTAGGGGGTGGAACTATGGCTGAAAGCAAGATCCCAGGCACAGAGCATAAGCTGGTCCTGCTTAATCAGGAGCAAATGGATCTTTCAGGGATATCCAGGGTCGAAAGTTTTAATCCCGAGGAAATACTGCTGGAAACCAGTCTCGGCCTTCTGACCATAAAGGGCGAAGGACTGGATATGCATAATTTGAATTTAGAGCGGGGTGTAGTTGAAATTGCGGGCCTGGTGACAGAAATCAGGTATAGCGAAAGGACTGCTGGCAAGCGCAGCATTCTCGAAAAGATATTTAGGTAAAACGGGGTGCCCGATTGTGACATTAGCTGTACAGGGAATGATTTTTGCTGTAATGTTGTTGTTAGGAGTTTTTCTGGGGTTATGGACCGATTTGCTCAGGTTTGTCACTCGCAGGTGCCGAAAGTTAATAACAGCTTTGTTGGACTTGTTGTTTTGGGCGGTAGTTATTTGCCTGGTCTTTATCGTCTTAATTAATCTCAATTATCTGGAACTGCGCTTGTATGCATTTGTCAGTATGGGCATAGGCAGTTTGCTGTATTTTCGCTTATTGAGCAGTAATATCTTGAAATTTTATGATTGGGCTTTCGCAACAGCTGTAAAGGTGATAGAATGGTTTGGGCGCATTTCCCGGCCTTTGGTGTTGCCACTGCGATCTGCTGCAATCTTGTTGGATGGGGTAAATCTGCTTTTTTTGTCTATAGCGGCAGCAGTTATAATGAAAATCAAAGATTTTGTCGGTCCCCGGCAGGACATTCCCCCTGCCGCGTAGAATTATATTGGTTACGGGGGTGGTGCAAATGTCTGCCAAGGTTAGGAGAGTGGATTTTACCCGTAAAGGTAAATGGCTGACCATGCTTTTCCTTGCTTTCTTAGTCTATTTTTGTGTAATAATGATCAATCAGCAGCTGTCCCTTCGTAATCTCACTTCCCGGCAACAGGAGATTCAAGCGGATATTGAACAATTTTCCAGTCAAAATGAACTGCTGAAAGGACAAATTGAACTGATAGAAACCAACCCTGAATATCTTGAAGGTCTTGCCCGCAAAGAGTTGGGCCTTGTCCGGGATGGTGAAACAGTATACATTTTGCCTTATAATAAAAATTAAATATATTTATGCAGTTAAAATATACAGGGGAGGAATTACTCTAGGATGTCATCTCTGCAGGTTGGGCAGGTAGTGACGGGAGAAGTTACCGGAATCACAAATTTTGGCGCCTTCATTTTATTGCCAAACAAGGTTACCGGCCTTGTTCATATTTCTGAGGTTGCCGATAGTTATGTCCGGGACATCAAGGATTACCTGCAACTAAACCAGGAAGTAAAGGTAAAAGTAATTTCTATATCAGATGGCAAAATCGGCCTTTCAATTCGCCGTGCCAATGAAAGTCAGCGAGATATTCAAAAAGCTTTTGAAGACAGGTTGTCAAAATTTATCAAAGAAAGCGAAGAAAGACAGACGGATCTTCGTCGCAAGACAGACAATAAACGAGGCGGCCGCGGCGGGAGGCGGGCCTGGTAGTTGTTGGCTGACCGCTGACACTTGACAGTTTCCGCCTAGTAAGATACAATACTCCTTGTGACGCGGGGTGGAGCAGCTGGTAGCTCGTCGGGCTCATAACCCGGAGGTCGCAGGTTCAAATCCTGCCCCCGCAACCATACGGGTGAATAGCTCAGCTGGGAGAGCACCTGCCTTACAAGCAGGGGGTCACAGGTTCGAGCCCTGTTTCGCCCACCATGTGTTTTTTAAAGCCCTTGCGGGCTTTTTTTGTGTTCTTGTCGAATCTTTGGGAAAAAGCTTGCGCTTTGCCTGCAAAAACTAACAAAATTTACCCCTTGCCCTGAGATATAATGACCCTACCATTTTTGCGGGAGGGTCAGTTTTGCTAAATAAACAGAGCATGCCACTGACTGGATTCCGGTCTTTTGCCGGCGTTGTGCTGGACAAGCTGTTTCACAAGCGCATTTTCCCCACCGCTATTTTAGCGGCATTATTGGCCAGAGTGGTAATTGGAGAGGGCCTAAGGCCATTTGCCATTCCCTTTTTTACAGCTGCAGTTGCTGCCCATCCAGTTTGGATTGGCCTGAGTACTGTCCTGGGATATTTTTCAGCTGGAAGGGGGGGAATTCTCTGGCTGCTGTTGCCCCTGGTGCCAATTTTCCTGATTAGGATCAGGGCCCCCACCCTTAGTTCAGGTGGGCTGGTGCTTTTGGCCGTAGGGGGCCAGATTGCCTACAGGATTCCCACTTTCATGGGACCGATGTTAGGCTATGATTGGATGTTGCTGCTCATGGAATTGAGCTTGGCTGCTACAGGGGCGCTGATATTTCGCCAGGCGGGGCTGGCCCTGCGGCAGGAAATCCCCGCTGCGGATGAAGGACTTGAGCGCTCGCTTGCTTTGGTTGTTACAGCAGTGGTGGCCTTAACAAGCATTGCCGGAATTAAACTTGGTCCCTTTAACTTATTGGCGTTAGTCGTCGGCTGGCTAATCCTGGCCGCGGCGTCAGCAGGAGGCAGTGGAGCAGGTGCCTGCACGGGTATAGTCGCAGGAATCCTGGCCGGTTATGGCCATGTCTATCCCGCTGTCGTCGTGTCAACCCTGGCAGTGGCCGGTTTATTAGCCGGGATTTTCAGCCAATGGGGGCGATGGGGGACTTTTGCCGGCTTTGCTGTTGGCATTCTTGCCATGTTGGTATATGGGGGGTATCCTTCTGTTGCCTTGGGATTTGCTGACCTGATTGGGGCGGGATTGCTGTTTTTGCTAACTCCCGCGCGGGTCAGCGTAAAGGCCAGGCGCCTGCTTGTCAGTCAAAATGGTGAATGGGCCTGGGAGTATCAGCAGCGATTGCGCCGGGCAATGATCTTAAAACTGCAGAAATTGGCCCTCATATTTTCCCGTCTTGCCAACTCGTTTCGCAATACCAGCGGAGTTGAGGGAGTCGCTGGCAATCATCTGCAAATGTCCCGGATGTTTGATCATCTATCCTGTGCAGTTTGCACCGGCTGTATAAATTACAAGCGCTGTTGGGAAAAAGAGCTTTACAGCACTTACAGCCAGCTCATGGACTATCTGACTTCCTCGGGGGAGGCAGGCTCCGGGTTTGATGGACTGCTGTCCAGGCGCTGTCACAATATCGAGCAGCTGCTGAGCCAGGCTGAAAGCCTCTATCGGCAGTACGCCAGTGAGCGGCGCTGGGCGGCAAAAGTGAATGAATGCAAAGATGTTGTTTCCGAACAGCTGCGGGGAGTATCTGAGGTGCTTGCGGGGCTGTCGAAACAAATCCGGCTGGATGTCAATTGCCGGCAGGACTTGGAGGGGGATCTGGCTGAACGCTTGACAAACTGGGGGGTAGAGGTCATGGACCTTTCGGTAGCTGGAACGGAGCGAAATTTGCCGCAGGTAAGTATTCAGGCAAAGGTTCCCGCCGGTGAGAACCCCCTGGGCGCCATCCAGGCGATGGTATCTGATGTTATGGGACAACCTCTGCAGCTGGTGGAAAATGTGCCAGCCCGGGATGCGAATAAACTGATTTTTGCCGTTCCCGTTAAGTACTATCTTGAATTGGGAGTGGCCCAGTCAGCCAAAGATGATGTCAGCGGCGATTGTTTCAATCATCTGCAAACTGCCTCGGACAAACATGCGTACCTGCTCAGCGATGGAATGGGCAAAGGCAATCGGGCAAGGGCGGAAAGCGACCAGGCCCTGTGTTTGGCCAGAGACATGCTGGAAGCAGGCTTTTCAGCCGAAACCGCCATCAAAGCAATAAACTCCCTTTTGGTGTTGCGGGGCAATGAGCGCTTTGCCACCTTGGACCTGGCGGTTATCGATGTAGCCAGGGGGCAAATAGATATTTACAAGACCGGCGCCGCTCCAAGTTTCCTCAAGAGCGGCGGCGAGGTCGAGCTGATATCAGGGGCGGGGCTGCCCATAGGCATTGTCCCCGGCATTGAGCCCCGCCAGGCAGTTCGGGCCATCCGGGAGGGGGATTGCCTAGTCATGGTTTCCGACGGCATGGTAGATGGTCAGGACAGGGATGAAGACTGGCTGGCCAACCAGTTAAAGCTTATGGGCAATATAGCTGCGCCTGCCATGGCAAAACAATTGCTTAATCGCGCTGACAGGGCAGGGAGCAACTTTTCCGATGATGCGACGGTGATTGTTGTCCGGGTGCGAGAGGCGAAAAAACAAGCGTATTGGAATCAGCGGGCAGTATAGGCCCGCATACCCCGCTTCTTCAGCGGGGTATGTTTTTTATAGACAGAGGAAGGATATTTGCTGTTTTTGGAGAAAGACTTTATTCAACCCCATTTTGTTTTTGTACTATTCTCCTTAGGTGGTATTATATATGACAGATAAGATTTTGCACTTATGCCGACAGACACTTCAGCCGGGAGATCGGATTGTGGCGGCGGTCTCCGGCGGGGCTGACTCCATGTGCCTTGCCCATGCCCTGCACCAGGTCGCTACCGCCTGCGGTGCAAAACTCTTTGTCGCCCATGTCAATCATCAGCTGCGGGGTGAGGCGGCAGAGGCTGATGCCAGGTATGTCTGTGCCTGGGCTGCGAAAAACGGCTTGCCCAGACTTGTAATCAGGGTCAATGTCAGGCGGGAAGGCGGCCAATCCGAGGAAAATATCGCCCGGCAGCAGCGCTACCAGGCGCTAATCCAGGCTTGTCAGCATTTTAGGGCCAACAAGCTGGCCACAGCCCATCATGCCGATGATCAGGTGGAAACCTTTTTATTAAACCTGCTCAGGGGAAGCGGGGGCAGGGGATTACAGGGAATTCCCCGAGAAAGGCCCCTGGACGGGGAGACCAAATTAATCCGGCCGCTGTTGGCTGTAACCAGGGCGGAAATCGAAGCATACTGCCTTGACAACCAAGTGCTCTGGCGGACTGATGCCACTAACGACAGTCTGTCTTATCAGCGCAATCGCATCCGCCTTCAGCTCCTTCCCCAGTTACGTGCCTTTAACCCGGGCATTGACGGGGTTTTGCTCAACACCATTGAAAATTTACACGGGGATCAGGTATTATTAGACGGCATCACTCGGGAAGCCTTGACCAAACTGACAATCACAAGCCCTTTGCCCTTTGCCCCTCAGGCCCTTTCAGTCCAAGGCTTGCGCAAACTAGACCCTGCCTTGCAAAACCGAGTTGTTCTGGAGTTGCTGCCTGAATTTGCCGGGGTCAAACATATCAAAGCCGTCCTTGCTTTGTTGGACGGGCAGACGGGAGCCTCTGTGGACTTGCCGGAAGGGGGGCGGGCTTATCGTCTCCACGACGGCATTGCTATTGGCGAAAGGCCCCCATCTCGACAAATCCCTGATACCCAAGTGCCGATTCCCGGCCAGAGAAGAATCGGCAATCTATTTATAACCGCCGCTGCCAGCGAACTGCCCGACAGTTCAATTTTCTGGCTGCCAGGGGAAACAAGGCAATTTATTGTTGGCTCCAGAAGGCCGGGAGATTATTTTTATCTTCCTGGAGGGGGGAAAAAGCTCAAAGATTATATGATTGATCGAAAAATCCCCCGTTGGCTCAGGGATCAGTACCCCGTATTTCGTATGGGCGACGAGATTTTCTGGGTTGCAGGCCTTGCCCGGGATCAGCGGTTCGCCCAACCAGGGCCCGGGAAAAAACCAGTATATATTAAGTTAATAACAACAGGAGGCAAATCGAATGAACAAATTATTGGCGGATAATCTCGACGAGGTCTTGTTGAGCAAGGAAGAAATTGATGAAAAGGTCAAAGAGTTGGGAAAAATGCTGGCAGAAGAATATGCCGGCAAGCGGCCCTTGCTCATATGCGTACTGAAAGGCGCTCTTATCTTTGTTGCAGATTTGGCCCGGGCAATGAATATTCCCCTGGAAGTAGATTTTATGGCTGTTTCCAGCTATGGGATCTCGACAAAATCATCAGGGGTCGTGCGCATCCTCAAGGACCTGGAAACCGGCATTGAGGGAAGGCATGTCTTAATCGTCGAAGATATAATTGATACCGGCCTCACCCTTAAATACTTGATCGAAAACCTCAAGTCACGGAAACCGGCATCAATCAAAATTTGCACCCTTCTGGATAAGCCTTCCCGACGCCGGGTGCAGCTGCAGCCAGATTTTAGCGGGTTTGAAATCCCCGACAAATTTGTCATTGGCTATGGCCTGGACTTCTCCGAAATTTATCGCAACTTGCCCTTTATCGGAGTCCTCAAGCCCGAGGCTTATCAATAATTGTTCAGGTTGTTTGCGATGTTCTGCTGTGATACAATAGACAGACTTTGGGAGGAGGCAGATGCCCTTGAATAATTACCGCAAAATAGTGATCCTTATTTTTATTGTCTTAATAGTAGTTGCCGTCATAAAGGGTGGGTGGGGCATTCCGACTCAAGAAACCAGGGAATTGACATACACTGAATTCGTAGATTTGATGGAAGCCAGGCAGATCGCCTCAGCGAAAATAAGCAATTATAATGTCAAGGGCAAGCTGGTTGATGACACACCTTTTACCGCTGTGGTGTTGGACCCGGCAGCGGCGGCTGACCGCCTGATAGATTCAGGCGCCAAAGTTGTCACCGTAAACCCCAACCAGGGAAGCATTTGGCTTTCCCTGCTGAGCTGGTTGCCCATGGTTCTGCTAATTTTGGTTTTCTTTCTCTTTATGCAGCAGGCTCAGGGCGGCGGCAGCCGGGTGATGAATTTCGGCAAAAGCAGGGCCAAGCTGCATCAGGAGACCCGGCAAAAGATTTCTTTTAATGATGTTGCCGGCATCGACGAAGCTAAGGAAGAGCTTGAAGAAATTGTGGAATTCCTCCGTTCCCCCCGCAAGTTTACGGAGTTGGGGGCGCGTATACCTAAAGGGGTGTTGCTCTATGGCGCGCCGGGGACAGGCAAGACACTGCTGGCCCGGGCCATTGCCGGCGAGGCCGGGGTTCCCTTCTTCAGCATAAGCGGTTCTGACTTTGTAGAAATGTTTGTAGGCGTTGGCGCTTCCCGGGTGAGGGATCTGTTTGAGCAAGCCAAAAGGCACTCACCCTGCATTATCTTCATTGATGAAATTGATGCTGTGGGCAGGCAGCGGGGTGCCGGTCTAGGCGGCGGCCATGATGAGCGGGAGCAAACTCTCAACCAGCTTTTGGTGGAGATGGATGGCTTCGGCCCTCATGAGGGCATCATCATCATTGCTGCCACCAACCGCCCGGATATTCTTGACCCTGCGCTGCTGCGGCCAGGGCGCTTTGACCGCCAAATCACCGTGGATTTGCCGGATGTCCGGGGACGGGAAGAAATCCTTAAGGTGCATGCTCGCACCCGCCCCCTTGACGCCAATGTGGAGCTGAATATCCTTGCCCGCCGCACTCCTGGATTTACTGGCGCGGATTTGGAAAACCTAATTAACGAGGCGGCGCTGCTGGCAGCACGCAAAGATCTCACGGCCATCACCATGAATGAACTGGAAGATGCCATTGACAGGGTCATCGCCGGACCAGAGAAAAAATCCAGATTGCGTTCCAAAGACGAAGATAAATTAGTCGCCTATCATGAATCCGGTCATGCTCTGGTTTCCCACCTGCTGGAAAAGACTGACCCCGTCCACAAAGTGACTGTAATCCCCAGAGGGCGTGCTGGCGGTTATACCCTGGCTTTGCCCACCGAGGACCGGTACTTTGCAACCAAGAGCCAGCTCTTAGATAAGATATGTTTTGCCTTAGGGGGCCGGGTGGCAGAAAAGCTTGTCCTCAACGAGATAAGCACTGGCGCCCAAAATGACTTGGAACGGGTCACAGCTCTGTCAAGGCAAATGATTATGGAATTTGGCATGAGCGAGGAATTGGGGCCCCTGACTTTTGGGCGCAAAGAACATCAAGTTTTCCTCGGCCGTGACCTGGGCCGGGAACGAGATTTCAGCGAAGAGATTGCTTCGGCAATCGATCGGGAGTCTCGACGCCTGGTGGATGAGTGTTTCCGCCGTACGGAGAAACTGCTTTCCGATAATATTGATAAACTGCATGCAGTCGCTCAGGCGGTGCTGGAAAAAGAAACTTTGGATGCCGAAGAGTTTGTGCGCATAGTAGGCGTTGGTAAAGGCGGCAAGCCCCTGAATCAAGTTTGACAAGGGGTCCTGAACTTAAGTATAATAGTTTGGTAGTAATACTCCTACTGAAAGGGGGGTTGGCATTGTGTCACACACAACCAACCCCCTTGCTTTATTTCTTGAATGTGCTAAAGGGGGAAAGGAAAAAATGAATGCGATAGTTAATGGACGCAGCCTGACTATTGATCAGGTGGCGGCGGTTGCTGGCGGTCAGCAGGTGGAGCTGGCAGCATCGGCCTTTGAGGCAATGGAAAAGGCAAGGGCTTATGTAGAATCCCTAATCTCCCGCAAACAGCCGGTTTATGGGATTACAACTGGTTTTGGCCGTTTCAGCGATGTGGTCATTGATGCGGAGGATGTCGGCCAACTGCAGTTAAACTTAATTCGCAGCCATGCCTGTGGAGTGGGTGAACCTTTGTCCAAGCCAGAAACCAGGGCGCTTATGCTCCTTCGGGCCAATGCTCTGGCCCTGGGACATTCCGGTGCCCGGCCGCAATTGGTGCAATTGCTCATCGACTGTCTCAATAAAGATGTGCTGCCGGTAATTCCCACCAAGGGTTCTCTTGGCGCCAGCGGCGACTTGGTACCCCTGGCCCATATGGCGTTGTTTTTAATTGGCGAGGGTCAGGCCTGGGATCAGGAGAATGTCATTCCTGCCAGGCAGGCTCTGGAAAGAGCGGGACTTACCCCTATAATTTTGGCAGCAAAGGAAGGTCTGGCCCTGATTAACGGCACTCAATTTATGGCCGCCAGGGGCAGCCTCTGTCTTGAGCGGGCAAGAAAACTGGCTCAGGCAGCAGATGCCATCGCTTCCCTTACCTGCCAAGCTCTCAGGGGAATCCCTGCAGCCTATTCACCCCTCATTCAAATGGTCCGTCCCCATCCGGGACAGCAAGCCTGCGCCGCCAATTTGCTTAAGCTCCTTGAGGGCAGCAAACTGGTGAGCCAGCCCGGAGAGCTGCGGACTCAGGATGCCTATACCCTCAGATGCATACCCCAGGTTCATGGCGCCAGCAACGATGCCTTTGCCTGGGTAACTGAGGTTCTCGAAAGAGAAATTAATTCTGCCACCGACAATCCCTTGATTTTTGCCGACGAAGACCAGGTCATTTCCGGGGGAAATTTCCATGGTCAGCCTATTGCTCTGGTCTTGGACTATCTCGCCATTGCCATGGCGGAACTAGCCAACATCTCCGAACGGCGCCTGGAGCGCCTGGTAAACCCACAGCTCAGCGACCTTCCCCCCTTTCTGACTGACAAGGGAGGCCTAAACTCAGGGCTGATGATTGCCCAGTATGTGGCCGCTGCTCTGGTTTCGGAGAACAAAATTCTCTGTCATCCAGCCAGTGTCGACTCGATTCCTTCCTCAGGCAACCAGGAAGACCATGTCAGCATGGGAGCCAATGCCGCCAATAAAGCCTGCCAGGTGGTTGCCAATCTCCAAGATGTGCTGGCCATAGAACTGCTTGCAGCCTGCCAGGCCATTGACTACCGGGGTCCGGAACTTCTCAGCCCGGTTGGGTACAAAATTTATCAGCTGGTTCGCTCCTTAGTCAGTTTTATAGATAGCGACCGCTCATTTCATCAGGATATCAAGTCCCTTTCTCAGCTTTTGGCTGATGGAAGAATAAACACTATTCTTAAAGGAGAGTGAAAGTGATGGAACTAAAAGGCGCCCCTCGGGGAACTAAACTCAGCTGCAAAAGCTGGCAGCAAGAAGCAGCTCTGCGCATGCTGCTTAACAACCTTGATCCTGAGGTTGCTGAAGACCCTCAGCGGTTGGTGGTCTATGGGGGCACAGGCAAGGCTGCCCGCAACCATCAGGCTCTGGCGGCTATCATCAAATCACTGCAGGAGCTTGAAAATGATGAGACTCTGTTAATACAATCCGGAAAGCCAGTGGGTGTGTTCCGCACTCATAACCTGGCTCCCCGAGTACTTCTGTCCAACTCTATGCTGGTTCCCGCCTGGGCTACCTGGGAAAATTTCTGGGATTTAGAAGCCAAAGGCCTGACAATGTATGGTCAGATGACCGCAGGCAGCTGGATTTACATCGGCACCCAGGGCATACTCCAAGGCACCTATGAAACCTTTGCCGAAGCCAGCCGTCAACATTTCGGGGGCACTCTGGCAGGCAGATTGGTGGTCAGCGCAGGCCTGGGCGGCATGAGTGGAGCTCAGCCCCTGGCGGTAACAATGAACGAAGGTGTGGCCATCGTAGTAGAAGTGGATCCCAAGCGGGCCCAGCGCCGTGTTGAGACCCGTTATTGTAATTGTCTAACAGACAATCTGGACGAAGCCATGAAATTGGCAAAAACAGCTATGTCAGAAAAACGTCCCCTGTCCATCGGTCTCATCGGCAACGCTGCCGAAGTGCTGCCTGAGATGGTGCGCCGGGGGATTACCCCTGATTTGGTCACCGACCAAACCTCTGCCCATGATCCCCTGGGCGGGTATGTTCCCGCAGGCATCAGCCTTGATGAGGCAATTGCCTTGCGTAAAGACGATCCAGAAGAATACATTGCCCGCTCCATGGCAAGTATGGCTACCCACGTTCAGGCCATGCTGGACATGCAAAAGGCAGGCTCAATTGTCTTTGACTATGGCAACAACATTCGTCAAAACGCATTAAAGCAAGGGGTAAAGGATGCCTTTGCCTTCCCAGGCTTTGTCCCCGCATATATCAGGCCCCAGTTCTGTGAGGGCCGCGGGCCCTTCCGATGGGCTGCCCTCTCAGGAGACCCGGCAGACATTGCCGCTACAGACGACCTGGTCCTGGAACTCTTCCCCGACGATGTCAACCTGCGGCGCTGGATTACCATGGCCCGGGAACAGGTTGCCTTCCAGGGACTTCCATGCAGAATTTGCTGGCTGGGCTATGGAGAAAGGGCCAAGTTTGGTCTGGCCATCAACGAATTAGTCAAATCCGGCAAAGTCAAGGCTCCAATTGTCATCGGCCGCGATCATTTGGACTGTGGTTCAGTGGCTTCCCCCAACCGGGAAACTGAAGCTATGCTGGACGGCAGTGATGCCATCGCGGACTGGCCAATCCTCAATGCTCTGATCAACTCTGTCAACGGGGCCAGCTGGGTTTCTGTGCACCATGGCGGCGGCGTGGGCATTGGTTATTCAATTCATGCCGGCATGGTGGTTGTAGCTGACGGCACCGATGATGCCGACTGGCGCCTGGAACGGGTTTTAACCAGCGACCCGGGCATGGGCATTATCCGCCACGCCGACGCAGGCTATGAACAAGCGATTGCTGCTGCCCGGCGACATGGAGTCAAAATCCCCATGCTTAAGGAGGAATAGCATTTGAAGGAAATCGTGCAATGCGTTCCCAACATCAGTGAGGGACGCAATCGGGAAATAGTGGAAGCAGTTGTGGACAGCATCCGGGGAATACCAGATGTCAAGCTGCTGGATTGGTCCTCAGACGCAGACCACAACCGCTCGGTTATTACCTTTGTAGGCACTCCCGACGGTGTTGAAAAAGCTGCCTTCGCCCTTTGCAGCAAAGCCGCCCAATTGATTGACATGACTGTCCACAGCGGTGAGCATCCCCGCATGGGAGCCACAGACGTGGTGCCCTTTATCCCCATCCAGGGCGTAACCATGGAGCAGGCTGTCCAGCTGGCCAACCGGGTGGGCAAGCGAATTGGCGAAGAATTGGGCATACCCGTTTACCTCTATGAGAATGCTGCCAAAACCCCCGCCCGCAGAAATTTGGCGGATGTGCGCAGGGGCCAGTATGAGGGCCTGCAGGCAAAGCTTGCCCGTGCAGATGGGCAGCCAGACTATGGACCCGCAGTTTTCAACGCCAAAAGCGGCGCCACTGCAGTGGGCGCCAGGATGCCTTTGGTAGCCTTCAATGTCAATTTGGGCACCGACAACCTTGAAATCGCCAATAAAATTGCCCGCAATGTCCGCCATGCCAGCGGCGGCCTTAAAGCTGTCAAAGCAATGGGAGTAAATTTAGAGGCCCGGGGCATAGTCCAGGTTTCCATGAACATGGTCAACTATAAAGAAACTCCTCTCTACAGGGTGTTTGAGCTCATCCGTACCGAAGCTCGCAGATACGGAGTCAGTATCATCGGCAGCGAAATCATCGGTCTCGTGCCCCTGGAGGCCATGGTGCATAGCTTGGATTACTACCTAGGTCTTGAAGGATTCCAAATCAACCAAGTCCTTGAAACCCGGTTGTGGACCGATGAAGAATAAAGTCGATTTGCTTGTCCTCAATGGGCGCCTTGCCACCCTCGCCGGTTATAGCATAAAACCCCAGAGGGGCTCAGATTTCGGCTGCCTGGGGCTGGTAGAAAACGGCGCCGTCGCCATAACCGGCAATAAAATTCTGGCGGCAGGCCCCATGGACCTGGTCTTAAGCCAGGCGGAGCTGAATACAGCAAAAGTAATTGACGCCGGCGGGCGCCTGGTGGCCCCGGGCCTGGTGGACCCTCATACCCATGTGGTCCACTGTGGCAGCAGAGAAATGGAGTATGGCATGCGCTTGGCGGGGACCCCCTATATCGAGATTCTCAAGGCCGGGGGCGGCATTCTCAACAGCGTCCGCAGGGTGCGCAGCGCCACTGCCGCGGAGATGGTTGCCCAGACTAAAAAGAGTTTGCGCCGTATGTTGTCCTTTGGCGTCACCACAGCAGAGGCCAAAAGCGGCTACGGACTGGATACCGAAAGTGAAGTCCGCATGCTCCAGGCGGTGCAAATTCTCAACCGGATACAACCTGTAGACCTGGTGCCCACTTTTATGGGCGCCCACGCCATTCCCGAAGAGTATAAGGACGACAGCGATGAATTTGTCCGCATTGTCATTGAGGAAATGCTCCCTCGGGTAAAGGACTTGGCCTGTTTTTGCGATGTCTTTTGTGAGGATCATGTCTTCAGCATTCAGCAAACCAGGGCTATCCTCAGCGCTGCAAGAGAACAAGGGCTGCAGCTTAAGCTGCATGCTGATGAGCTGGCCCCCACCGGCGGCGCCCAGCTGGCGGCAGAAATGGGAGCGGTATCAGCAGATCATCTTCTCTGCACCGATAAGGATGGAATTGCTGCTTTGGCAGCCTCCGATACCATTGCCGTGCTGCTGCCGGGAACATCCTTTAACCTGATGAGCCGCTACGCCCCTGCTCGGGAAATGCTGGCAGCCGGGGTGGCAATTGCCCTGTCTACCGACTATAATCCCGGCAGCTGTCCTACCGAAAACCTGCAGCTAATCATGGCCCTGGGTTGCCTCAAGCTTGGGCTCAGCCCTGCCCAGGTTTTGGCTGCCGTGACCATCAACGCCGCTCATGCTGTCAATCTGGCCGACAAAATCGGCAGCCTGGAGGCAGGAAAACAGGCAGATCTGGTCATCTTTGATGCCGATAACGAAGCATATCTTCCCTATCACTTTGGGATCAATCATTCCTGGAAGGTCATTAAATCCGGCAGGATTGCGTATGATAAAGACCGTGAGGAGGTATGTTATGAAGACTGATATTCAAATTGCCCAAGAAGCCAAGATGAAGCCGATTGTTGAAATAGCAAAGGGCATTGGCCTTCAAGAAGACGAAATCGAGCTATACGGACAGTACAAGGCCAAGGCCTCCCTGGAAACTTTTAAGCGCCTGGCTGACAAGCCGGATGGCAAGCTGGTCTTAGTTACAGCCATCAATCCTACTCCCGCTGGCGAAGGCAAATCCACCACCTTGGTTGGCCTTGGCCAGGCAATGCGCAGAATGGGTAAAAATGCTATCATCGCTCTGCGTGAACCATCCCTGGGACCCTGTATGGGTGTCAAGGGCGGCGCTGCTGGCGGCGGTTATGCCCAGGTGGTGCCCATGGAGGACATCAATCTACACTTCACCGGCGACATCCATGCCATTACCACAGCCCACAACCTCTTGGCCGCCCTTTTGGACAATCACCTGCATCAAGGCAATCAGCTGGGCATTGATTCCCGCAGCATAGTGTTTAAGCGGGCCATGGACATGAACGAAAGGGCCCTAAGAAACACAGTCATTGGCCTGGGCGGACGCAACAACGGTTTCCCCAGAGAAGACGGGTTTGACATTACCGTTGCCTCAGAAGTCATGGCCATTCTCTGCCTGGCTTCTGACCTTGATGACCTTAAACAGCGCCTGAGCAAAATCGTCGTGGCCTATAACTACCAAAAACAGCCGGTTACTGCCGGCGACCTCAAAGCCCAAGGCGCCATGGCTCTGCTCCTCAAGGATGCCATCAAACCCAATTTGGTTCAAACTCTTGAAAATGGCCCGGCCTTCATTCACGGCGGTCCTTTCGCCAACATCGCCCACGGCTGCAACAGCGTAGCCGCCACCAAACTGGGCCTCAAGTTAGGAGATTATTTGCTTACAGAAGCAGGTTTCGGCGCGGATTTAGGGGCGGAAAAATTCTTTAACATAAAATGCCGCCTGGCAGGACTGAAACCTGATGCAGTTGTGCTGGTAGCTACAATCCGTGCCCTTAAGATTCATGGCGGCGTGGCCAAGGCTGATTTGGCTGCAGAAAATCTTGAGGCCCTCAAAGCAGGGATGGCCAACCTGGAAAAACAGGCGGAAAATATCCGCAATTTTGGCCTTCCCCTGGTGGTTGCCATCAATCGCTTCCCCACTGACACCGAGGCAGAACTCAAACTCGTCTCCCAGCTCTGCGGTCAAATGGGTGTGCCCTGGGCCCTTTCTGAAGTATGGGCCAAGGGCGGCGAAGGCGGCATAGCCCTGGCAGAAGAACTGCTGAGGATACTCGCAGAGGAAAAGGCCGATTTCCATCCCCTGTACTCAGTAGATTTGCCTATCAAGCAAAAGATCACTGCCATTGCCCGGGAAATCTACGGAGCCGACGGGGTGGAGTTTACCAAAGACGCCCTGAAGGCAATTAAATCCTTGGAAGCCAACGGTTTCGGCAAAATGCCCATCTGCATGGCCAAGACCCAATATTCTCTCTCCGACAATCCTGCCTTGCTGGGGCGCCCCAGCGGCTTTAACATCACCGTCCGGGAAGTCAAGGTCTCTGCCGGCGCAGGCTTCGTTGTTGCCATCACCGGCAACATCATGACCATGCCGGGGCTGCCCAAGCATCCCGCTGCCTGCAATATGGATATTACTAGTGATGGCATAATCACCGGCTTATTCTAGAAACGGGAACGGGGAGGCAATTGCCTCCCCGTTTCATTAGTACCCTAAAACTTTATAATTAATGGCGCCAGTTCCAACAATGCTGCCAGCAGACAGGGGGCGAAGAGATTTTTAGAACAATGGTATAGATAGCCCACTACCAGGGACTGGCCCAGGGCGGAAGCGAGAGCCAGCACTCCCCCTGGCGCTGGTCCCGTAAAGACTGCAATCAGGGCCCAGGCACAAGAGACAATCAGCAGTCCTGCCAGGGGATGCAGCCAGTGAGAGATAATGCGCTGGCAGAATCCCCTGAGCAGAGCTTCCCGTAAAATAATTGCCACGGCTAGGGGAATAAGCACAGTATCAAATTTGAAGCCCACGGGCAGAGAAAAGGCCGAGCCCAGAGCAAACAAAATGCAGACGCTGACAGCGGCTATAAGCCCAACAGCCAGACCGTGGACGGAAATTCCAAAAAAGGCTGGTTCTAATCGGGCCTTTCGAGACCAAATGACAACTCCCACTAGGGGAAGAGCCCATAAAGCGGCTGTTGCGAACGGTGAGGGCTGGAAAAATTGATTAAAGGCAGAAAGAGCAGCGGCGTATATTAATGTGCCTAAAAGGGCGGCAATGGTCTGACAAATATCGTACTGACCCTTTATTTCTTTTTCCTTGTTCTCCAGTCCCCCAGCAATAAAAGCAATTAGGCTTGCGGCAGTTAAAGCGAGAAAAGCCATGTACACCAGAGCGCGAATGCGGTAGCTGGCCGGGGGATAGTACTGCCTTTCCAGCTGGGGATGGGCAAAGTGCAGGGAAAAATCTGGGGCCGTCACCTTAACCCAGGCATCTTCATAATAGGTAAGCATGCCCAGCCTAGACCCCCACAGACGCAGCAGGACTGTCTGAGATGTGGGAAGCAGCCAGTTAGTATAGCCAAAGATGTCGTAGCTGGTCAGCAAGCTGTAGCCATGTTCCAGCTGACGCTTGAGATATTGGTTGGGCACATCAGCTTCGGTGATTTCATCTGCCCGCAAAAGGATGGTATCGCCGGAATCCTGAAGTATCTTGGCATAATCGGCGTAGTCAAGCAAAATCAAAACCTGCTCTAGGTTGTCCTCAATGGTTTCCGGCAGTTCCCCTCTGTATTCCTGAGGAAAAGACAGGCTGAAAGCGCCGGGATGATCTTCCGGCGGAATCAAAAGCACCGCTACAACCCGCCCCTGATGATAACCGGGGATGACGAGAGTTCCCGGGGAAAAATTGATTTTCGCATAGTCGTAGGCCACGCTCCAGTCATCGGCAAAGTAGTAAACCATGTCGATGTCAAACTGGACGCTGGTATTGCCAAAGTCCTCGGGAGCAGTGACATAGGTGAAAAAAGCCCCCAAAACTGAGATGACAGCAATTATCAAGGCAATAAAAGTGCGGGTAACCGGATTGGAAAACAGAGTTTTAAGCATTATCTTCCCTCCAAAGTCTGACTACAGAGAGTTCGACCTGGAGAGCAAAAATCCCTTCTAGGGCAGACAAATTGACAAGCCCATTCATTTGACGGATAATAAATTCAGCATTTTCTAGGGGGAAAACAAGATGAACAACTGCGGCTTACGGGCACAGATAGAAAAAATGAAGGAGCAAACAAAGGCAGTGATCCTAAGTCACTATTATCAAAGGCCTGAAATTCAAGATATCGCCGATTATGTTGGCGATTCCTTTGGCTTAAGTCAGCAAGCGGCACAAACTGATGCAGATGTAATTGTCTTTTGCGGAGTTCGCTTTATGGCGGAAGTGGCCGCCATTCTCTCTCCCGGCAAAACCGTCTTGCTTCCTGAACCAGAAGCAGGCTGCCCCATGGCCGACACGGCCGCTGTGGAGGGCTTGCGCAGGTTGAAAAAAGAGCATCCCCAAGCGGCGGTGGTCAGCTATGTCAATACCTCGGCCGCGATTAAGGCTGAATCGGATATCTGCTGTACCTCTGCTAATGTTTTAAAAGTGGTAAATTCTCTGCCTCAGGCTAAGATAATCTTTGTCCCTGACCGCAACATGGGGCAATTTGTTGCCGCCAGGACCGATAAGGAAATAATTCTTTGGCATGGATATTGTTATGCTCATGATGGTTTAAGGGCTGAAGATATTCGAAAAGCTACACAAGCGCACCCGCAAGCCCTGGTGATGGTTCATCCCGAGTGCCGTTCCGAAGTCGCCGCGATTGCAGATTATGTCACCGGGACCACCGGCATGCTCAAAATCGCCCGCAGTGCAGAAGCAAAGACCTTCATTGTCGGCACAGAAATTGGCCTGGAGCATGCCTTAAAAAAGGCAGCGCCCGAGAAAAGCTTTATCTTCCCTGACCCGAATTTATTTTGCTCAAACATGAAACTGACCACCTTAGACAAGGTTGCAAATTCTTTGAAAACACTGGCGCCGCAGGTTTCGGTGCCGGGAGATGTTGCTGAGGGGGCCTGGCTGGCCCTGGAGCGAATGCTGGCAGTTCAATAGCAGGGAGTGAATGATATTATGCTTTCTGCCTCATCGTCAGAAAAAAATCAATTATGGGATGTGGTTGTGGTCGGCGGGGGAGTGGCCGGTTTGTATACCGCCCTGTTGGCAGCTGAATCCGGCAAAAGGATTTTGCTGTTGGCGAAATCAGGCCTGGATGAAAGCAATACCGAACAAGCCCAGGGTGGTATCGCTGCTTCAATTTCTGAACAGGATACTCCCCATTTGCATCTGCAGGATACTTTAAACGCGGGTGCAGGCCTTTGTGATTTTGAAGCTGTCAACACCCTCGTCCAAGAGGGCCCTGCCGGCATAAGAAGTCTCATTGATATGGGCGTGAATTTTGACAAAAACAAATTTGGTCTCGCCTTGACTAAGGAAGGGGCCCACAGCAAGCGGAGAATTCTCCATGCCAGGGGCGATGCAACGGGCAAAGCAATTCGGGAGGCGTTGACGGCTAGACTCAGTCACTTCCCAAACATTACAGTGAGGACCCATACTCTTGCCCTCGACCTTATCATGGATGATTCTGGCTGCGCCGGCTTGTTTTGCCTTGATCCAGATGGGGAACTATATGCAGTAAACGCCGCCCATACAGTGATGGCCAGCGGCGGCGCCTGCAAGCTCTTTCAAAATACCACCAATCCGCCGGTAGCTACTGGCGACGGGATTGCCATGGCCTGGCGGGCCGGTGTCCGCCTGGGGGATATGGAATTTGTGCAGTTCCATCCAACCGCTTTGATGCTGGAAGGAGCTCCCCGCTTTTTGATTTCTGAAGCGGTGCGCGGCGAAGGAGCATTATTGCTCAATGACAGCAAGGAAAGATTTATGCCTGCTTACCATGCCCAGGCAGAACTTGCCCCCAGGGATATCGTCGCCAGGGCAATGGTCAGCGAAATGGAAAAGACCGGGGCCAAAAACCTGTGGCTGGATGTTTCTCCCCTGGCGGATAAAGACTTCCCCAATCGTTTTCCGACAATCTATCAAAAATGCACTGAATTTGGCCTCAAGCTTCCCGGAGAATTAATCCCTGTCGCTCCGGCAGCTCATTATTTTATGGGCGGAATTATCACTGACATCAACGGCAAGACGGGAGTTCCCGGCCTCTTCGCCTGTGGTGAGGTCAGCTGCAGCGGTGTGCACGGGGCCAATCGCCTGGCCAGCAATTCTCTGTTGGAAGCGCTGGTTTTTGGGCGCAGGATTGCCGAGTCGATTAAAGGGTCAAGGAAAAAACCTATTGCTGTTCAATGCCCAGCCCCAGCGCTGCTGCCTGAAAACACTGATGCCCCAGCAATCCTTGAGGAGTTAGGGAAAACCATGTGGCGTTTGGTAGGTTTACGCCGGGATGGACAAGGCATGGAGAAGGCCCAGGCAATTTTGACCGCCCTGACAGTCAAAGTCCCTGCCGGGACCTATGCCGATAAAAGGAGCATGGAGCTTGTCAATATGCTTACCCTGGCTAAAATCATCACCCAGGCAGCACTCTTGCGGAAAGAGAGCAGGGGCGGCCACTATCGTTTTGATTACCCCCGTCCCCGGCCAGGACAGTTGGGACACTGGGTCTTCCAAAGGGGACAGGAACCGAAATTTAAGGCAATGAAGGAGGGCATAGAATGATTGCTATCCAACTTGACCAAAAACTTCGGGAAATTCTTGCCGAGGACTTGGGCAGCGGCGATATAACGAGTTCTTGCTTTCCCAGTGCCGGTATCAGAAGAGGCTGGTTTACCGCACGCGCCCCCGGCATTATTGCCGGACTCCCCTTTGCCCAGAGGATCTTTGCTCTGCTGGGCGCCGAGCAATGGACTTCTTTAATTCACGAGGGCCAAGCCGTTGATGCCGAAACCCGGCTGGCGTATATTGATGGTCCTGGAGAACTGTTGCTCCAGGGGGAAAGGGTAGCCCTCAATCTCTTGCAGAGGTTAAGTGGAATTGCCACCGAGACTGCAGAGATGGTGGAAATTGTTGGCCTGCATGGCTCAACCCGGATTACAGACACCCGCAAGACCACTCCGGGTCTGCGCTGGTTTGAAAAATACGCTGTCCGCATCGGCGGCGGCTTTAACCACCGCTGGGGCTTGTATGATGCGGTAATGTTAAAAGACAATCATATTAAATTGGCCGGAGGCATTAGTCAGGCAGTTGCCCAAGTGCGCAAGCAGATTGGCCATACCCTCAAGGTAGAAGTAGAAGTCGAGACTTTCACTCAGTTGCAGCAAGCGCTGGACGCAGGGGCAGAGATAATCATGTTGGATAACATGACTCCGGCCCAAGTTGCCCAGGCTGTTGGCATTGTAGCCGGGCGGGCAATAACAGAGGCATCGGGATCTATTGACGCATCCAATCTTGCTGGGTACGCAGCTGCAGGTGTCGACTACATATCAATGGGCGCTTTAACCCACTCTGTGCGGGCTCTCGATATAGGTTTCGATCTCGATCAACCCAAACAGTAGACCAGGTGAGGTATGTGCATGACCAATAATTGCATTCTAGTTGGCAATCTAAAAATTAATCCCCTGTGGCTGGCGCCAATGGCTGGCGTCACAGATAAACCTTTCCGCACTTTGGCCAGGGAGCAAGGCTGTGATCTGGCCTTTACCGAAATGATCAGCGGCAAGGCAATTGAATTCAAGAACCCCAGGACCTGGGACATGTTAGATATAGAAGGTGAATCGCCAATCGGCGTCCAGCTCTTTGGCTCCTGTCCTCAGGTGCTGGCTGCTGCAGCCAAGGTCGCCCAGGCAGAAGGGGCAAGACTGGTGGATATAAACATGGGTTGTCCCGTGCCCAAAATCGTCGGCAATGGTGAAGGCGCGGCCCTAATGCGCCATCCCCAACTGGCGGAGACGATTGTCCGCCAGGTGGCCGCCGCCGTTTCCATTCCCGTCACAGTAAAAATCCGGGCGGGCTGGGACAAGACTTCAATCAATGCACCATCCCTGGCTCAGCGGCTGGCTGCAGCCGGAGCTTCCGCAATAACTGTCCACGGCCGCACCCGGGAACAGATGTACAGCGGCAAGGCCAACTGGGAAATCATTGCCCAGGCAGTCAAGGCTGTAGATATTCCCGTCATTGGCAATGGGGATATATGGAAGGGCAGGGATGCCCTGGCCATGCAGGAGCAGACAGGCTGCGCCGGAATCATGCTGGCCAGGGGCGCCCTAGGCAATCCCTGGCTGTTTGCCGAGGTCAAGGCCGCTCTCGAGGGCAGAGAGTATCAGCCTCCTTCTCTTGATCAACGGATTGAAATGTCTATCCGCCACCTTCGCATGGAGTTGGCTTATCGCGGCCAGGACAGGGGGTTGCTGTTCATGCGCAAACATCTGGCGTGGTACTTAAAGGGGATGCCTGGGACTGCCGCCCTCAAGGGAGAAATATTTACCTGTACTTGTTCTCGCACAATTGAGGATATGCTGCTAAGCTATATAAAAAATCACCGCTGAAATGATATGCTCCCCTTTGAGTAGACACCTGAAATAACAAAAATTCAGGACTACACA
>ENA-UOOR01000848-UOOR01000848.1-fermentation-metagenome-genome-assembly--contig:-NODE-848-length-39686-cov-6.782998_pt1 | contig 39686 bp, 32 predicted proteins | sample MGYA00245780_ERZ724029 | MGnify/ENA primary metagenome ERZ724029 (study PRJEB28704, sample SAMN03018315) | fermentation metagenome | biome: anthropogenic terrestrial biome; feature: soil; material... | reverse complement strand
GGGATTCGCCAAGGCGGCGTAAGGGCTTCGCAATCAGTTTCAGAGTTGCACCCACTTCCCATTGCTCCTCGCCAATGCTCCCAGCATTCGGGCGAGCGAAAGCCTGTGCATGGGCCGGGCCTGCATCCGCGCCCTCGATCATTGGCTAGACAAGCGCACTCGGTTGCCGCTGCTGAGCAACGGCCTCGCCACCTGAGCGAGATTCGTTTCCGATCCAGCGCACGCCTCTTCTCCGAGGATCGCGCCGTTCTGGTGTCTTTCACCCCAGGGTAGCGAGCCGAGCCCGCCGCGGCGGACGCGGGCAAGCCCCGCCTTCGAATCCGCGCAGGGTGGCGCCGCGCGTTCTCCGCCGAGCGAAACGCGCTTCCCACGGTTGGAACCTGGCCGGGCACTCCAACGGCGCGCATAGCCCCGGCGCCGAGTGAGCCGAAGAGGGCAGCTCGGCTGGCTGGTAGAGGCACAAGCGATGCAGCCCTGCGTGCCCGACGCGCGAGCCTTCCGGCTCGCTCGGCCACGGGGGGAGAGGAATGGAGAGGATGGCGAATCGACTCGTGGCGGTCGCGCTGGCGCTGCTGTCGTCGGCCTGCGGCTACTCGCCGTCGGAATCAGGCGCCGAGCCCGAGCAAGCGCTCGGCAGCGTTCGCCTCAGGCTCGGGGCGACCCCGGTCGACGTGACCCTCGTCGTCCGCAACGTCTTTGATCATTCGCAGGTGCGCGTGGTCGGGTGCCCGAAGAAGGACCACCTGCTCGACGGCCACGAGTTCTGCGACGAGCTGCTGGTGCTGCCCGCGGGAGTCTACGAGGTCGTCGTCCAGTCGCAAGACGACCAGTGTGAGAGCGACCAGAGCCACTACAAGGCCGTCGTCGAGGAGGGCAGGACGGTCGAAATCGAGGTCGGCCTGGTCTGCTTCCTCGGCAACGGCGGACTGGACGTGGTCGTGGTCACCGAATACAGCCCGCGGATCACCGGCATCTCCTTCCGGACCGCGGCGAGCGACGAGCCGGCCACCAAATACGTCTGCGGCGGCAGCGACGACGTGAGGGTCGAGGTGGAGGTGACCGACTCGGACACGCCGTGCTCCGAGCTCGCCTGGAGCTTCTCCGCGAAGGACGAGTTGGAGGTCGACGTGACCTCGAGCCTGCTCTCGGGCCTGATGTCCGTCCCCGGCGATCCGTGCCGGTTCTCGGCAGTGATCGACGCCGGCGCGCCTCTGCAGGATTACCGGCTCACTTTCATGGTGAGCGACGCGGACTCGGCTCCCAACGCAGTCACCTTCCTGGTGCACCTCATCCCGTGTGGCTGAGCCTCCACCCTTCGGCGGGCGTTCGCATGGATACCTTCGCGCCCCGCGACTCCGCGCGACTTTGGTCGGTCCCGACGCGCGGGGTGGCGCTGGCCCTGGTTGCGGCGTTGATGGCCTGCAGCTCGGGTCCAGAGGGCGAGCTGCCGGCAGATCACGGCGCCGTCCGCCTGAAGCTCGAGGCTTCGTCGCAGGTGAGCATCACCGTGCGCGACCTCTTCGACCTCTCGCGCGTCTACCTGGTCGATTGCGAGGAGACAGTCGACGGCAGCGGACAGCGTTTCTGCGACCAGCTCATCGTGCTGGCCGCGGGCGCTTACGAAATCACCGTCCAGTCGCAGGACGAGAGTTGCTGGAGCGAGCAGCCCCGGCACCTGGTGCTCGTCGAGGAGAAGCAGACGGTCGAGGTCGAGAGCCGTCTGATCTGCGGCGAGAACAAAGGCGGGCTCGATGTCATCGTCACGAGCAGGTACGGCCCGAGCATCACCGACCTCTCCTTCTGGTTCGAGGACTCTGGCGAGCCGGCGAGCGAGTACATCTGCCGCTGCAATCAGGACGTGAGGGTCGAGCTGCAGGTGGTCGATCCGGACACGGCCTGCGAGGCGCTCACCTTCGGCTGGTTCGCCGAAGACGACTTGGGCAACGACGTGACCTTGAGCCTGCTCTCGGATTTCCAGGCGATCCCGGGAGCCCCCTGCCGTTTCTCCGCCCTCATCAATGCAAGCTCGCCGCTCGGGACCTACCAGCTCACCTTCACCGTCACCGACGGCGACACCCCGCCGAGCTCGGCCACCTTCCCGGTGCACCTGATCGCCTGTGACTGCTTCCACGAGAACGTCGGCACCGCCACCGGCACCTACCTCGGGGTCGACTATTCGTCGAACGACCGCGCCTATTTCTGGACCGATGGCCCCCTCGAGACGCCGCTCCTCGCAATGACCGAGGCGGAGCCCGTCACTTGGTCCGCGTCGGCGGCGCCACTTGCGATCGTGGACGGCGTCGATCTCGGTGGGCTGACCGACTACCTCTTCTTCTTCGCAGACGGTCGGGATCTCGCAAACTGGGCGGGCACGAGCAGAGGCTACCTCGGGCAGGTGGCGGTCGATGGAATTCAGGCCATCCAGCGCACGGCGGGGTCCGTGCCGTACGCGGGGACCATCCATACGAACGCGACCTCCCTCGCGAACTGGCTCAACATCATCAACGAGAACCCCGGCCAGGCCAGTGGCATCGTCAATCAGGTAGCCCTCATCAACAACCTCGAGAGCAACCTCGTGAGCGCGCTGCTTCAGGTCAACGCGCTGCCAGCGACGCCCGGATTCGCGAGCGTCTCGTCCTCGTCGCTCAACGGGCTCAACACCCTGAACGGCATCTACGAGACCTTCGTGATCAACGTGACCTCAGGATTCACGGTTCCCGCGAAGATCTACATCACCGGTGATCCCGGGGACGTGTACGTGCTGCGCTGGGACCTCGACGCCAACTTCGCGGACGGCTACGAAGGGCAGGTCTACTTCCAGGGAGGCGCGGCGATAGTGCCCCAGGGCGGGCTGACGCCGACCAACTTCATCAACGTAGCCGGCGAGCTCGCCGCCTCTGCCGGTGGAACCACGCCGCTGCCTCCCTATCCGCAGGGCCCGCGCTACGCCGACGGCTCCGGCGCGCTGATCATCGGGGGCAGCGACTTCGTCGGCGGCGGCTTCTTCACCGGCTACTGGCTGACCACCGGAGCACCGACGATCGCCGGACCTTCAGGCTTGTGGGTCGGACCGAACGCGACGCTCACCAGCGCGATCTTCGTCGGAGGCTGGTACACGCTCGCCACCCGCTTCAGCCTCACCGCCGGCTCGAGCGGGGTCTACGTCTCGCCGAACCCCTACACGCAGCCGACGCCAGCCGTCGACCTGGAGAAGTACGTCTCGCCGGACGACGGCGTTACCTGGTTCGACGCGGACACTCCACCGGGTCCGGACGTGGTCAGTGGTGTCCAGCCGCGCTTCCGTTTCGTCGTCACCAACACGGGCGGCCGCGCGCTGGTCAACGTGACGGTCACCGACAGCGTCCTGGGGACCATCGGGACGATTGGCGCCCTGGGGCCTGGCCAGTCGCAGGAGTTCCTCGTCACCGGCACCTGGGCAGCGGGCCAGCAGATGAACCTCGGCACCGCGACTGGAATCGACCCGACGACGGGCACGCCGTACAGCGATCAGGACCCGGCCTACTACTTCGGCGTGAGCGCATCGGTCCTGGTGAAGAAGTACGTGTCTCCCGACGGAATAAGCTGGGACGACGCTGAGGTCTTTCCCGGACCGTTCCTGCCCCTGGGCACCCATCCGCAGTTCAAGTTCGTGGTCACCAACGATGGGTCGGTCCCCCTGTCGAACGTGACGCTCACCGACTCGGTCTACGGCCTCGTCGCGAGCATCCCTTCGCTGGCGGTCGGGGCATCGCAGACGTTCTACCTGACTGGAACCTGGAGCCCCGGGCCGCACCTCAACGTGGTGACCGCGACCGGCTACTACAACGCGGCGCCGGTCACCGACACGGATGTCGCCAACTACTACGGTGCCCACGACCCGGCGATTGATTTGCAGAAGTACGTGTCGGTAGACGACGGGGCCACGTGGAAAGACGCCGACACGCCGCCGGGCCCCTTTCTGCCCTCGGGGACCGTTCCGCAGTTCAGGTTCTTCGTCACCAACTCCGGTCATGCTCCACTCGAGGATGTGACGGTCGTCGACAACGTGATCGGCTTCGTCGGCAGCGTCTCCTTGCTGTTTCCGGGCGACGTCCACGAGTGGGTCTTCGTCGGGGTGCCGTAGCCAGCGCTCGTCGCGGGAGCTTCTTTCGAAGCCGATCCGGCAGTCCGGGCTCCGCTCGGTCCGCCCCGCGACCCTGGCATGAGGCCCGAGCGCACCGCCGGTGATTCCGGGTCGGAGCCTCGTGCCGACGACCGGACCCGGGGCTGGCTGGAGCGTCGAGTGCCACAGCCGAGCCGAGGGCGAGCGAGCTCTATTGGCCTCCGTCGGCGGCTCTTGCCTGCCAAAAGGTCGTGGCTGCTCGGCAAGGTGAGGCTCGTCCTCCGCGATGGCCCGGGACCGGCTGCAGGCCGACGCCCGCCCTACTTCGAGCTCGAATACGACCGTGCGGCGCTCCGCCTCCACGGCAGATGAAACGGCCTTGGAGGTCTTCATCGCGGTTGGCGACGGTGAATACGAGGCCAATTGCTCGCTCGCGAATACGCGTAGCCTGCTGCCCCCGGGCTACGAGCCGGTTGCCGTCAAGGTCGGGACGCGGTCGGGCCCCGTTCGGTTGCCGGAAGAGACGGTCTCCATCACTCGGGCGAGAGCCTCCCTGTACTCCAAGGATCCGGAGACGCTGAAGGACATCGACGCCATCGGCGACACCGGCGCGCTGCACGACAACTACGACTGAACACCTGGCGCCCTATACGAAAGACGGAGCCCTAACTCCTTCGCCAATCACGCCAGCCTGCGAGTGCGTCCTCACCCCGATCGCCGCCGCCCGGCCACTCGCACCGCTACGCCCCGCGCCAGCGCCCTACCCGGCGACCACCGCGACTCCCGCCTCGTCGGCGCGCCGGACCAGCTCCTCGGCGTCGATCACGATGGTCCTGCCCGCCTCGATGGCGAGCACCCGGCCCTTCGCCGCGGCGATCGAGTCGATGGTGCCCGGCCCAATCGCCGGCAGGTCGAACCGCTCGTCCTGCCCCGGCTTGCAGCGCTTGACGACCACGATGCCCTCGCCGGCCAGCTCGCCCGCGCGGCGGATGCACGCGTCGGTGCCCTCAGCCGCCTCGACGGCGATGACGCTTCCGGCCCGCACCACGACCGTCTGGCCCACGTCGGCCCGGCCGATGGCGCCGGCGACCTCGCGGCCGAGGGCGATGTCGCGCGCCTCGTCCGCGCTCGGCGCGCGCCGCGTCAGCGCTCCGGCGACGGCGACGATCTCCGAGAGAAACTCGGTCGAGGGGATGATGCGAACCCCCTCGCCCTCGAAAAAGCCGGCGATGGCCCGCAGGAGCGCGTCGTCGTTGAAGCTGCGGATGCTCGCGGCCAGCTTGAGCGTGCGCAGGTCCGGCCGCGCGTTGCGAAAGGCCTTGAGCTTGCCGATGCCGCCGACCATCGCGGCCTCCCGCGCGCCATGCTCGCGCAAGTAGTCGGCGATGCGCCCGAACTGCCCGATGTGAAACCAGGCGAAGGCGTCGACCTCGGCCTCGAGCGCGGGATCGGTCTCGCCGCGCTGCGCCGCGGCGACCACGCGCACGCCCGCCGCGCGCGCGCCTCGCGCGAAGAGGACCGGAAAGCGCCCGTTGCCCGCGACGAGCCCGACCGAGCGCACCTCGCTCAACGGGCGACTCCTCGCTCGGAACCCTCGAGGAAGGCGAGGAAGTGATCGATCTCGGGATTGCCGCCGTGCTCGGCGCGCACCTGCGCAATCGCCTCGCGCAGGCCGAGCGTGGTGCGAAAGACGGTCTTGTAGGCCGCCTTGACCCGCGCCATCTGCTCCTTGGTGTATCCGGCGCGGCTCAGGCCCACGGTGTTCAGCCCGGAGAGCTTGGCCCGGTCGCCCTGCACGGTGCAGTACGGCGGCACATCCTGGGTCACCAACGAGCCGGCGGCGACGAAGGCGTGCCGGCCCAGGCGCACGAACTGGTGCACCCCGGCGAGCCCGCCGACGATGACGTGGTCTTCGAGGACCGCGTGCCCGCCAAGCGTGCCGCAGTTGGCGAGGATGCAGCCGTCGCCGACCCGGCAGTCGTGGGCGACGTGGCTGGAGGCCATGAAGAGCGACTTGCTGCCGACGCGCGTCAGGCCGCCTCCGCCGGCGGTGCCGACGTGCATCGTCACGAACTCGCGAATCTGGTTCTCGTCGCCGATCTCGAGCCGCGTCTCCTCGCCCTCGAACTTCAGGTCCTGGGGGATCGCGCCCAGCGAGGCGAATTGGAAGATGCGGTTGCCGCGGCCGATGGTGGTGTTGCCCTCGATCACCGCGTGCGGTCCGACGCTGGTGCCGGCCCCGATGCGCACCCGCGGCCCGATGACCGCGTAGGGACCGACCTCGACGCTGCCGTCGATCTCGGCGCCCGCGGCGACGATGGCGGTGGGATGGATGGCCATGGTGTCTCCCTGGCTCGGCGGCCTGGCTACGGCCGTCGCTCGTGCGAGCATCCAACCGCCGGCAGCGCCGGAGGGGCGGCACTCTAGCCGCTGAGTTTTCGATTCTCAACAGGGAGAAGAGGCGGTTCGCGAACCCGTAAACGAGGCGGCCGGCCGCGCGGTTTGCCTGCGCCTTCTGAGCGCACGGGCCTTGGGACCTGGGGCTGCTGCGCGGGCACTCGAGCCGATACCCCTCCCCGTCGGCGCGCCCCGAGCCGAGTGCTCGAACGCGAAGATCAGCGCGCCGAACGGGGAGGGGCCTTTTCCGCGGCGGCTTCGAGTGTGGAGACCTGCCCGGCAGAGAGTGGGCTCTGAGGCCGAGGAACAGAACGCGACGCTCGAGCTGATTCCGGCCCGCTCTCACCCGCCCGCCGCTACTGCGCCGGCCAGGGAATCGTCACGACGACCGGCCGGTGGTCGGAGGCGATGCGTTCGGACACGTGGGCCTCGGTCGGAACCGGCAGGGCGCGGTCGCGCAGGATGAAGTCGATGCGGCGCGTCGGCGCGTCGGCGGGGAAGGTAAAGCCTGCGCCCTGCCCCGCCTCGTCCCAGACGTCGGCGTATTCGGCGGTCAGCGTCCGCACCGAGCTGCCGGTCGGGCCTTCGTTGAAGTCTCCCATCAGCAGCACCCGCGGCCGGCCGCGCAGCGCCTCGACGATTTCCGCGGTCTGCACGCGGCGCTCCTCCGAGGTGAGCCCGAGGTGCGTCACCGCCACGGTCGCCATCCGCCCCGGCTCGAGCTCGACGTCGACGATCAGGAGGATGCGCGGCTCGGTGCCGGAGGTGAGCATGACCTTGTCGGACGAGATGATCGGGAAGCGCGAGAGCACGGCGAGCCCGTATTGGCCCTCGCTGTCCGGATAGAGCTTCGAGGCCCGAAACAGGCTCGCCATCCCGGTGAGCTGCCCGAGCCTGTAGGACTGGTACACGTTGCCGCTGCGCTCGAGGTAGTAGTCCACCTCCTGGAGCCCGACGATGTCGGGAGCCTCGGCCTTGATGACGTTGGCGAGCGCGCCGAGCGTGGCATCGGCCGCGTGCCGGATGTTGAAGGTCAGCGCGCGGAGCGCGCGCTCAGGCGCCGGGCACTCACAGGGCGCAGGACATTCCTCGCCCGCGTCTGCCGGCGCGCACGCGGGCGGGTCGGGACAGGCCGGACACTCGAGCGGCTCCGGGCATTCGGGCGCGGGGTTCGAGCCCGCATCGGCGCAGGCTAGTCCCTCCGACTGCGGCGGCTCGGGCAACGACGCCTCGAAACAGGCGGCCAGGCTCGCCGCCAGGAGCAACGAGAGGGCCGGACGAAGGTTCATGGAGCCATCGTAGCAGCCTCGCTCACCCCCTCCGCGTCCGCGGCCTGGAACGGCCGGGCGGTCACCCGGCGAGAATGCACCGGGTAGGGGCCGAGCGGCGAAGTCCGCCTTCTCACAAGAGCCACGGGCCGACCTCGCGAAGAGGCTTGCCGCGGCTGTGGGCTCTCGGTAAACGCAGCGGCTTGTTTTCATAGAGGAGTGACACGCCATGCACGGAAACCCCGAGGCCCATCGCCTCAAGGTCGAAGCCATCGCCCGGCAGGTGCGCGAGCGCATCGGGAAGAACGAGCCGGTCCACATCTCCAAGGGCGGCGTCCGACACGTCGTGCCGCTGCCCGGCGATTTGCGCTATCGCAGCCAGTCCATCGACATCTCCTCGCTCGACGAGATCCTGGAGATCGACCCCGAGCGGCGTCTGTGCACCGCCGAGCCGGGCGTGCCCTTCTCGCGCCTGGTCCCGGCGACGCTCGCCCACGGCCTGCTGCCGACGGTCGTCCCCGAGCTCGAGGGGATCACCGTGGGCGGCGCGATAGCCGGAGGGTCGGTCGAGTCGATGTCGTTTCGCTATGGCGGCCTGCACGATAGCTGCGTCGAGTACGAGATCATCGGCGGCTCGGGCGAGATCGTGACCTGCTCGCCGACGCAGGAGCCGCTGCTCTTCGACATGATCCACGGCAGCTACGGGACGCTCGGCGTGCTGACCCGCCTGAGCTTGAAGCTCGTCCCCGCCAAGCCGTACGTGCGGATGGAGTACCGCACCTTTCCGGACGCCGAGCGCTTCTACGCGGCGATGCTCGAGCGCTGCGAGGCCGGCGACTTCGACTTCGTCGACGGCATCGCCCATGGCCCCGACCGCTTCGTGCTCTGCCTCGGGCGCTTCGTCGAGGCCGCGCCGTACCTGAGCAGCTACCGGTGGCTCAACATCTATTACAAGAGCACCGCGGAGCGCGCCGAGGACTACCTGACGACCGAGGACTACCTGTTCCGCTACGACGCCGAGTGCCACTGGTTGACGCGCACCATCCCGCCGCTCGAGTGGAAGCCGGTGCGCTTTGCGCTGGGCAAGGCCGTGCTCGGCTCGACCAACCTCATCCGCTGGTCCAAGCGGCTCGACAAGCTGCTCGGCATGAAGAAGCGCCCGGACGTGGTCTGCGACGTCTTCATCCCCGCGCGCGGCTTCGCCTCGTTCATCCAGTGGTACCAGCGCGACTTTCGCTTCTGGCCGCTCTGGGTCGTGCCCTACCGCGTCCCGGCGGCCTACCCCTGGGTCGCCGAGGAACAGGTCGGGCGCATCGGCGGGGACCTGCTCATCGACTGCGCGGTCTACGGCAAGCCCAACGGCGAGGAGGTCGACTACTCGAAGCTGCTCGAGGACAAGACCTTTGAGCTGGGCGGCATCAAGACGCTCATCAGCCGCAACCACTACACCGCCGAGCGCTTCTGGCAGATCTACAACCGCCCGAACTACGAGGCGGCCAAGGCCCGGCTCGATCCCAACGGCGTCTTCCCCGGCCTCTTCGAGAAGTTCCACCGCGTCGGGTGAGGGGCCGATAGCGGCGGGGGCGCCCTCAAGAGGTATCGAAAGAGACGAGCAGCGGATTGCCGTAGAAGCGTTGTGCACGAGCAAGAGAAACGGCGCGAGCACACTCCGGTGAACCTGCGTCTCGAAAATCCAGCGGCGCGAGCAAGTGAAAGTCCCCTCTCCCGCGCTTGCGCGGGAAGAGGGGATTGAAGGGGTGCAACCGCCGAGGCGCCCTTCTATCCGGTCCCCCGAGACCCCGGGCCGGTCCGCGCCCGCGGGCCGCCGCGCGGCGGCGCTCCCCGCCGCCTCTCGCCTCCCCGCGGGCACCTCCCCTTGCCTCTTCAGCTCGGGCCGACGCGAAGGTCGGCCCTCCGACGCCGTTGATAGATGTCGATCTGCTCGAGGGCCGCCCGCGCGCGCGCCGCGATCTCCGGCGAAGGGTCGTAGTCGAAGACGCTGAGCAGGTGCTGATAGGCCGCCGTCGGCTGGCCCTGCTCGAGCCGCATCAAGCCGAGCGTGAGGTAGACGACCGCCAGGTCCTCGCCGCCCGGGTGCGCAGCGAGGCAGACCCGCAGCAGGTTGGTCGCGGCTATCGAGTAGCCCGCGTCGCGCAGCCACCGGGCGAGGATGACGCACTCGTGGGGCTCGAGCTGCGCCGCCCGCCCGGTGCTCAGGCTCGAGAGCGCCGCGAGGGCCCGCGGGCGATCGCCCAGGTCGAGCGCGCTGCGAAGCTGCTCGACCACCGGGTCGGCGGCGGCGCGCGCGTCGACCGCCCTGCCGCGCGCCCACGCAAGCCGCCAGAGCGGATCCTTCCAGGGCCACTGCCAGGCGAGTCGTTCGCCGACCATCGCGCCGACAAGGCCCGCGAAGAAGCCGCCGAGGTGCGCGCCGTAGGCGACGCTCGACTGCGACCCCGACATCAGCGGCAGCAGGTTGTCGACGAGGATGTAGAGCCCGAGCACCAACCGCGCGGGGACGAGGAAGACGTCGAAGAAGAACGGCGGCAGCACCACCAGCATCTTCACGCGGTTGCGCGGAAAGAGGACGAAGTAGAAGCCGAGCACGCCGGCGATGGCGCCCGAGGCGCCGACCAGCGGCGACCACGAGGGCCCGGTGAGCAGCGAGAAGGCGAGCGTCGCCACCACGCCGGAGCCGAGGTAGCCGACCAAGTAGCCGATGCGCCCGAGCCGGTGCTCGACGTTGCGGCCGTAGATGCCCAGGAAGAGCATGTTGCCGGCCAGGTGCAGGAAGCCGCCGTGCAGGAACATCGATGAGAACAGGCTGGCCAGCGACGGGGCGGCCGGCTTGTAGCCGTGCTCGAAGACGAAGAGGTCGTAGACGCTCAGGCCGCGCAGGTCGATGCGCGCCGGCAGCCTCGGGCCGAGGTGGCGCAGGTAGTCGAGCAGCGCCGGGTCCCGGGGATCGACCGCCTGCACCGAGAGCGGGAAGGTGACCAACAGGTAGACGATGAGGTTGAGCGCGATGAAGCCCCAGGTGACGACGGGCACGAAGTTGCGAGGTTTCGGCGTGTCACCGATGGGAAGAAACACGGTCGTTCTCCTGCTGGCCCTGGCCCCGAGCGCCGTTGGGCTCGGGCGACGCCGAAGCGGCCGGGCGCCCCTCCGCGCGTTTGCGGGGAAGGCCGCCTGCCTGCGAGCGCCCCCGCGGCGTCGCGGTGCCCTACGGCCGGGTGCGCTCTCGAGTTCATGCCTGTGTGCCCGATTCGAGGGCTGCTGTCGAGCAGGTGCCGGCGGCCCGGGTTCATGGCCGCCCTCCGGTCATGGGAGTCAGCGCGAAGGCGCGCGGTTCACGGCCCGCCGGGCGATTCGCGTCCCTGCCGGCGCACGCCCTTGCCGCGCGGCAAGCCTCGCCGCTAGCCTGACGCGCAGCATCTCTGGGAGTGAACATGCAAGAGCTGGCCGCCCGCTGCCCGAAGCATCCGGATCAGGAAGCGCTGGGGATTTGCGCGCGATGCGGGGGCTTCTTTTGCGGGCTCGACCACAGCCGGGTGGGCGACAAGGAGTACTGCGAGGCCTGCGCGAAGCTGCCCGAGGTCGACTACCTCGAGGCGTTTCGCCTCAGGTACTGGGGCAAGCGCGACGGCTGGGCGTGGATCGTGGGGGTGAGCGGCTTGCTCTACGCCGTCTCGGGGCTGCCTCTGCTGACCACCGGCGCCCTCGAGCTGCGTGCCAGCGCGTCTCTCTTCGGTCTGGCCTGCCTGGCGGTCGGCGCGCTCGGCGTCTGCTTCTGGCTCGGCCTCGCCCGGGCCCGCCTCGGGCTGCTGGCGATGCCGCTGATAGTGACCGCCACCAACGCGCTGCTCGTCGGTCCGGCGGCCGCCCCGATTGCGCTGCTGACCCTGCTCCCCGCGGTCGCCGTCTACTTCGACCCGCGCAACCGGCTCTTTTTCAAAGTGCCGGTCGAGCGCGCGAAGCTGCAGAAGCTGTGGCACCGCTGCGAGAACAACGTGCTCGCGCGCATCGGGCTGCAGGTGAGCCTCGTCTCACTGCTGCTGCTGCCGCTGGCTCCTGTGGGGCTGGTGCTCTCGGCAGTCGCCTGGAGGCGCGTCGACCCGAAGGCCGTCCCGCCGGTCGGACGAAGAGGTCAGGCCATCGCCGGCACGGTCATCGGCGCCTTGGGGACCCTGGTCGCGGTCGTGCTGGGCCTCGGCCTGCTCCTGGAAACCCGCTGACGAGGCGTCGAAGAACCCTTCGAGCGACAACCGGTCGGCGCCGGCCTCGCGCTCAGGGGCGCCTCCTCAGAACCGGCGCCCGGCTTGCGCCGGCTCGGCTTGCATTCTCTTGATCGCGCGGCGGCGACGAGGAATAACCAAGCCGAAACTCTGTTGGCAGGTCGACTACAAGCCCGTCGCCCGGCAAAGGTCGGACCACCGATCGGTTTGCCTTACCGCACGGGCGCACCTCCGTTCCGCCGCAGCGAAACGGGCCGAGGCACACCGGTGGCACAACTCGCTCGAACCCCTCGTCACGCCTGCGCTGTTGCGCTCGGCCTGGTCCTCCTCATCCCGCTGCTCGCCGTCGATGCGCGCGGGGAGTCCTGTTCGGTCGAGGAGCTGTCCGGCCTCTGCGCCTCCCCGACCGACAACGCGCCGGCCGCCAAACCTCTCGAGACGGGCGCGGCGCAACCGGTCCTCACCGGCGCCGGCGCGCCGTCGGCCTCCGACGCCCCGGTGCGGCTGCAGATGTTCTATTCGCACGACTGCCCGCACTGCCACGAGGCGCTGCAGTGGCTCCCCGAGCTCGAGCGCGCCTTCCCCAAGCTCGTCATCGAGAAGCACCAGGTGAAAGGCGACGAGAAGGCCCGCAAGCTCTTCGAGGAGACCGCGGCCCGCAATGGCGCGCAGGTGCGCGGCGTGCCGACCTTCTTCGTCGGCGGCGAGAGCTTCGTCGGCTTCTATGCCGACCAGACCTGCGCGGCGCTCATCAATAAGGTGCGCGAGCTGTCCGGGAGGTCGACCGACAAGGACTGCGAGCAGGCCAACCAGATCACCGTGCCCATCCTCGGGACGGTGCGCGCCGACCGCATCTCGCTGCCGCAGCTCACCGTGGTGCTCGGGCTGCTCGACAGCATGAACCCCTGCGCGATGTGGGTGCTCACCTTCCTGTTGAGCATCCTGGCCCACTCGCGCAGCCGCCGAAAGACGCTGATGGTCGGCGGGGTCTTCGTCGCCACCTCGGGGCTGGTCTACTTCGCCTTCATGGCCGCCTGGCTCAACCTGTTCCTGGTCATCGGGATGCACAAGGCGATCACCGTGGGGCTCGCGCTGATCGCCATCACGATGGGCCTGGTGAACCTCAAGGAGATCTTCTTCTTCAAGAAGGGCATCTCGCTGATGATTCCCGAGAAGGCCAAGCCCAAGATCGCCGAGCGGGTTCGCAAGATCCTGCGCGAGCGCAGCACCCTGCTCGCCTTGGTGAGCACCGTGCTGCTGGCGGTCTTCGCCAACTTCGTCGAGCTCGGGTGCACGGTGGGCTTCCCGGCCATCTTCACCAAGGTGCTCGCGCAGCGGGAGACCAGCGCGCTGGCCCGCTACGGGTACATGGCGCTCTACAACACCGTCTACGTGGTGCCTCTGGCGATCATCGTCGGCGGATTCGCCTTCACCATGGGCCAGTTCCGGCTCTCCGAGAAGCACGCCAAGGTGCTCAAGCTCGTCAGCGGCGCGGTGATGCTCGCCCTCGGGCTGGTGATGCTGCTCAAGCCGGAGCTGCTCGTGGTCGGCTGAACCCCTCGCTCCCCTCTTCCCGCGCAAGCGCGGGAGAGGGACTTCCACTCGCTCGGTCGGTGGTTCCAGGTAGTCGGCTGCGCGTTCACGGACCCTTGAGGAACGAGGGAGGTGGGGTCGAGGCGCCCCCGACTTCGGCCTCGCAAGCTCGGCCTACGCTCCTAACTGAGAGCCCCGCCGCACCAGGCACACCACGCCAAGGGACCGGTAACGAGCTCGGGGTGAACCTGGGGAGACTCGCCTCACAACACTTGGATCCGCCCCCCCCGAGACGGAGGGCCGCCAGCACGAAGGCTGGCGCTCCGGACCACCGAGACGGCCTTCCGCCTCCCCGACGCCTCTCTCAGCAAATGCGCGGCAACTGCTCGCTCGCGAGGATGTCGTAGAGCCGAGTGCCGCCGTAGCGGGTCTCGAGCACCACGGGGCCGACGGCCGGCTCGGTCACCTCTCCGATGACCCTCGAGCCCTCGCCCCTGGGCGCGCCGCGCATCACGTTGAGCGCCTTGTCGGCCTGCTCGCGGGGGACGACGGCCACCACCCGGCCCTCGCAGGCGAGGTAGAGCGGATCGAGCCCGAGGAGGTCGCAGACGCTGCGGACGCTGTCGCGCACCGGCAGGTCGGCCTCGCGAACGCGCACCGAAACCGAGGCCTCCTCGGCGAGCTCGGCGAGCACCGTCGCCAGGCCGCCGCGGGTCGGATCGCGCATGAAACGCGGCCGGATGCCGGCCTCGTAGAGCGCGGAGACCATCGCCGCGACCGGGCCGCAGTCGCTCTCGAGTCCCTGCAGCTCCATCCCCGAGCGCAGCGCGCCGATGACCGCGCCGTGGTCGCCTATCGGGCCGCTGACGAGGACGGTGTCGCCGGGCCTGACCGCCTTGGCGCCGGCGGGCGCCTCCTCGCGCAGGCGCCCGATTCCCGCGCTGGTGACGAAGAGGCCGTCGCCGTGGCCGCGCTCGACGACCTTGGTGTCGCCGGTGACGACCGAGACCCCCGCGAGCTTGGCCGCGTCGGCCATCGACGCCGCGATGCGCTCGAGCGATTCGAGGCCGAAGCCCTCCTCGATGATGAACGAGGCGCAGAGGTAGAGCGGCTGGGCACCCGCGACCGCGAGGTCGTTGACCGTGCCGTTGATCGCGAGCCGCCCGATGTCGCCGCCCGGGAAGAAGAGGGGGCTGACGACGAAGCCGTCGGTCGAGAAGGCGAGCCGGCCCGGCACCGGCGCGAGCGCGGCCGCGTCGCCGAGCGACTCGAGCGCCGGGTTCGACAGGTGCTTCACGAACACCTCGCGGATCAGCCTCTGCGTCAGGCGCCCGCCGCTGCCGTGTCCGAGGGTGACGAGCTGGGGCGAATCCATCGCTTTCAGCGCTCCTTCTTCTGCACGCGTGACGCGTGGCCGTGGCGGTAGCGCGCGTGGCAGGTGCCCTCGAAGGCGACCATGCACGGACCGATGGGCCGGTCGGGGTTGCAGCCGTTGCGGAACAGCGGGCAGTCCTCGGGCTCGATGTGCCCGAGCAGCACCTCGCCGCAGCGGCAGCCGGGGTGCGTGTCCTTGATGTCGGGGTCTGGGGCGATGCCGAAGCGGCGCATCGCGTCGTGGGCCGCGTACTGCTCGCGCACCCGGTAGCCGGAGCCGGGGATAACGCCGATGCCGCGCCACGAGGAATCGCACGGCTCGAAGACGGTAGACATGGCCTCGCGCGCGGTCGGATTGCCCCCCTCGGCCACGGCGCGCCCGTAGGCGTTGGAGACCGGCCGCTCATGTCGGCCGGGCGCGACGATGCGCTCGACGAGCTCCTTGATGGCGAGCAGCAGGTCGACCGGCTCGAAGCCGGCGACGGCCATCGGGACCTTCTTGCGCTCGGCGAGCTGGCGATAGTCGGCCAGGCCGGCGACCGCGGTGACGTGGCCCGGCAGGATGAAGCCGTCGAGCGCGTCGCCCTCGGAGGCGAGCAGCGCCTCGAGCGCGGGCGGCACGAGCCGGTGCGAGGTGAGGACCGAGAAGTTTTCGGGTACCCCGCGCTTGAGCGCCGCGGCGGTGGTGCAGGCGGTCGTCTCGAAGCCGACCGCGAAGAAGACGACCTGCCGGCCGGGGTTCTCCTTGGCGATACGGATGCCGTCGTCGATGCCGTAGACGACCCGGCTGTCGCCGCCGCGCGCCTTCACCTCGAGCAGCGTGATCCGCGCGGGCACGCGCACGACGTCGCCGAAGGTGGTGACGATGGCGCCGTGGTCGAGCCCGAGGCGCACCGCCATGTCGAGGTCGGCCGCCGGGCAGACGCAGACCGGGCACCCGGGGCCCGCGACGAGCTTGATCCACGAGGGCAGCAGGTCGCGCAGACCGAACTGGCAGAGGGCGTTCTCGTGCGTGCCGCAGACGTGCATCACGCGCAGCAGGCGGCCGGGAGCGCGCCGGGCGATGGCCTCGGAGAGCGCGCGGACGGCGGCCGGGTCGCGAAAGCGCGCGCCGGTCAGCTCTTTTCGGCGATCAGACTCGGTCGTCATTCCCGCTCCAGCGCATCGGCGAGCAGCTCGAGCTGCTCCTCGGCTGCCTTCTCGTCGAGCAATTGGATCGCGTAGCCGGCGTGGACGATGACGAACTCGCCGACCTTGGCCCCGGGGACGAGGTCGAGCGAGACCTTGCGGGCGATGCCGTCGAGCTCTGCCTTGCCTTCGTTGCCCTCGACCGAGACAAGGCGCATGGGGACCGCGAGGCACATGGCTAGCTCGACCTCCCGGCGCGAAGGGCCTGGCAGCGCGCTTCGACCCAGCCGAACCACTCCTCGAGCCCCTCGCCGGTGCGCGCCGACATCTTGAGCACCTCGAGCTTGGGGTTGAGGGCGCGGGCGTCGCGGACCGCGGCGTCGAGGTCGAAGTCGGTGTAGGGCAGCAGGTCGATCTTGTTGAGGAGCATTGCCCGGGACTCGCGGAACATCAGCGGGTACTTGCCGGGTTTGTCGTGCCCCTCGGCGCACGAGAGGATCATCGCCTTGTCGTGCTCGCCGAGCTCGAACTCGGCCGGGCAGACGAGGTTGCCGACGTTCTCGATGATCAGGAGGTCGAGCGCCTTCAGCTCCAGCCTGTCGCACGCCTTGGCGATCTGGTGGGCCTCGATGTGGCAGGCGCCGCCGGTGTTGATCTGCAGCGCGGGGATCCCGTGGCTGCCGAGCCGGTCGGCGTCGCGGCGGGTCTCGAGGTCGCCGGTGATGATCGCGACCTTCAGCCTCGCCTTGAGCGCCTCGGCGGTCCGCTCGAGCAGCGTCGTCTTGCCCGCCCCCGGGCCGCTCATGAGGTTGAGCACGTAGACGCCGGCCTCGTCGAAGCGCTGCCGGTTGGCCTTCGCGTCGCGCGTGTTGTCGTGCAGCACCTCTTGGGCGACCGTCACCTCAGTCATCGACTCGTCTCCTCGCTGCCGCCCTCGGAGAAGGGGGCCTCTTCCAGATCAATGGTGTCGATTCTCAGCTCGCGGCCCTGCAAGACCTCGAAGCCCACGCTCTGACACAGCGGACAGGGCTCGAGCAATTCGCCCTCGTGGACCCCGCCGCAGGCCTGGCACTCGAGCCTCGCCGCGACCCTCAGGATCTCGAGGCGGCAGCCGTCGGCGGCGGTGCCCCGGCAGGCGATCTCGAAGGCGAAGCGCAGCGCCTCGGGCTCGACGCAGGTGAGCGCGCCGAGCAGCAGCCTGGCCGTGCGCACCCGGCCGCCGCCGTTGCGCCCGGCGGCCTCCAGCGTGATCTCGAGCATCCGCTCGGCTACCGACACCTCGTGCATCCCAGCCCCCAACCGCCTTCCGACTGCCGTCTTCCCCACACGCCCAAGGCAACTCGAACGGCCCGCCCCCGGACCCGACGGCTTGGGAAGCCTGGCGGGTCGACACGCTAGCAAAGCATCGCCGTCGTGTCTCACGAGAGGCCCGATGGCCCCGACGGCCGCCCTATCTGCCACTACGGGCGCCCGTGCGGCCGGCAGCCCTAAGGACCCGGCCACCGGGAGTCGGGCAGTGGGCGGGCTCTTCGTCCGCAAACGAGGACTCCTTCGGCTTCAACGTCCTCGGCCTGCTGCCCTGCGCGCTCCCCTGCGAGCGGACGACCGGATGCCGCTCGTGCTGCTCGACGCAGTGAAGGGGCCGGGCCGCGTCGCGCTGCCGGGGCGCGCGCCCGTTTTCCAGGAAGGCCCGCTCGCCTCGGTCAAGGAGATGACGCTCGCGCGTACGTCCCGAGGGCGCTAGCCTGTCGGGCCGTCGATGAATCAGGGGCGCACGGTCGTCCCGCGCGTGGCGAGGCGAAGCCGGCAACCTTCTTGGAGCTTGCAGCCTTCCGGGCACTTCGCCCCCCACGCTCGAGCCGGCCGCGGTCACCGCCTGTTTGTCGACGCCCCTTCCGCTTCTTGAGACCCGGCGCGCGGCCCTCTGCCTCTCGCAGCTTCTGGAACGGACGACGGAGAGAGAGTCATGCACCCACGCCGCCTCTTCCCCATCATGCTCGCGCTGCTGGTGTTGGGCCTGTCGATGCCGGCCTTCGGCCGCGCGGGCGGGGGCCAGGGGTTCAGCGGCGGCGGGGGCGGCGGCGGGGGCTCCCGGTCGTCTTCATCCTCGCGCGGAAGCTCCGGGCTGATCGGCTCGCGCTCCGGCAAGAAGATCCCGATGAGCAGCGAGGCCTGCGGCGGGTTCTTGCTGCTGGTCGGCGTGATTCTCGTCGTCGGATTGGTCAAGGGGACGGCCGAGCAGTGGGCCAACCGCAGGACCATGTCCCGGATAAGACAGCTTGGCGATCAGCGGGAAGGCAAGGTCACCGCGGGGAACGCGCGGGTCGATGCGGCGCTCGCCAAGATCACCGCGCGCGATCCGAGCTTCCAGCCCGAAGCCTTCCTGCGCCAGGCTGAAAAGGCCTTCCTCGAAATCCAACTGGCCTGGTCTACGGGCGACTTCGACGTCGCTCGCCACTACCTGTCCGACGGCCTCCTCAAACGCTTCACCGTCCAGCTCGCGCTCAACCAACGCCACGGCCGGCGCAACGTCACCGCGGGCGTGCGCGTGCTCGGCGCTCGGGTGCTGAGCGTCGAGAGCGACGACGAGCTCGACACGGTCCACCTCGAGCTGCGCGCCTCGCTGCGCGACCTCGACGTGCCCGCTCAGCTCTCCGAGGCCGAGGCTGCCGAGCGTCTCGCGCGAGCGCCGGAGACGGCTTTTACGGAGTACTGGTCCTTCGTGCGCCGCACCAACCCGAGCCCCGAGGGCAAGGGGAACAAGGGCGGCAAGCTGACCGACGGCAAGTGCCCGGCGTGCGCAGCCCCGGTCGCCCGGGCGCCGACGATGACCTGCGAGTACTGCGGCGCCATCCTCAACTCCGGAACCTACGACTGGGTTCTCTCGGAGATCACGCAGAAGGGCGAGATGCGGGGCGCGAGCGGGCCGGTCACCGGTTTTGCGCGCCTCAAGGCGCTCGACCCGGCCATCAACCGCCAGATCATCGAGGACCGCGCCAGCCTCGTCTTCTGGAAGTGGATCGAGGCCAAGGCGACCGGCCAGACGAGCCGCTTCGCCCGGCACTGCACCGCGCAGAGCCTGGCGGGCCTGGGCCTCGAGGGAGCGCCGACGCAGTCGCTCGCGCAGACCGCGGTCGGCTCGGTCGACCTCGTCCTCGTCGACTCGGATGCCGAGTACGACCGCGCCTGGTGTCTGTTCCGCTGGAGCACCTCGGGCGCGGGCACCGGCATCGTGCACACCACGGTGATGCAGCTCGCGCGCAGGGCGGGCCTCAAGACCAACCCGAAGTCGGGCTTTGCCACCGATCGGTGCCACCACTGCGCGGCCTTCCAGACCGAGCTGGACGCGGTCGCCTGCAACCACTGCGGGGCGACGCTCTCCCAGGACTGGGCCTTCGTCGAGATGGTCTCACCCGAGGCGTTTCGGCTCGAGCGCCAGCTCTCCAAGCAGGAGGGAGTCGGGCTCAGCGGCAGCTTCGGCGGGATCGCCGATCCCTGGGAGCGGCGGCGGGCGCTGACCATGATGGTGGCCGCCGCGCGCGCCAACGGCGTGGTGACCTCGAAGGAGCGCAAGCTGCTGGAGAGCTGCGCAGAACGCTGGGAGATCGAGCAGGTGCAGCTCAAGGCACTTCTCGCCACGCCGATGGAGAACCTGACCGACATCCAGCCGAAGAGCATCGACGAGGCCCGCCTGCTGTTCCGCGCCCTGGTGGCCGCCGCCCTGGTCGACGGGTGGATAGACGCGCAGGAGAAGAAGCTGCTCGACGCGATGGGCGCGCACCTGAAGCTGCAGGCCGCGGAGACCGCGACCATCATCAGCGAGCTCAAGAGCGACCCGTCCCGGCGCATCGTCTGAGGTGCGCGCCGGCAGACTCCGGCTAACATGGACGAGCCTCACAGCAAGCGGACGGGACGGCCGGTCCCGCCCCGCGTGGACCTGCCATGCACTCTCTCGATAGACACCGCCTCCACGCCCTGCTCGCCCTGCTGGCGAGCCTTTCGCTCGGCCTCGGCTGCCCGTCTGGCGAAGAGCCCGATCCGCCTCCGGACGAGACCGAGCTCGACGGCGGCACGCAGGTCGAACCGGACGCGGGCAGCGGCGCCCCGGACGGCGGCGAGCAGCCCGGGCCCGACGCGGGCTTCTTGGGCCCGCCGGTCACCTTCAAGGTGATGACCTGGAACGTCCGGGACCTGTTCGACGAGGTGAACGACGCCTGGCAGGACCCGGTCCTCAGCTCCCGGGAGGTCGACGCCAAGCTCGAGAGGCTGGCGCGGGTCATCCGCGCTGCGAACCCCGACATCCTGGCGCTGCAGGAGGTCGAGAAAAAAGAGCTGCTGGCGCGCCTGAACGCGAAGCTCTCGAACGCGTTGCCGCACCAGGTGCTCGAGCGCACCTACGACCCGCGCGGGATCAACGTGGCCCTCATGTCGCGCTTTCCGGTGGTCAAGGCTCAGTCGCACGTCAACGAGCGCGTCTTCACCCCGGAAGGCCAGGGGCCCTACACCTTCTCGCGCGACTGCCTCGAGGTGCAGCTCGACGTCGGAGGCAGCCGCACCGTCGCGGTGCTGGTCAACCACCACATCTCGATGCTCGAGGACTACGCGGACACCAAGCGCGAGGCGCAGGCCAACGGCGCCAAGGAGATAGCCAACAGGCTGCGCGCCGAGCACCCGTTCCTCCGGGTGATCATCGCCGGCGACATGAACGCCGACGAGGGCTCTTCGACCATCGAGATCATGAAGGACCACGGCAACTACGTGGACATCGGCCTGCAGGCCGACGAGCGACACCGCTGGACCTACGTCTACAGCGGCGAGAAGCAGCGGCTCGACTACCTGCTGCCCGACTCGACGCTCGCCTCGTGGTGCCCGAGCCTCTCGTGCGGCGTCTACTTCATCCACAGCGCCGACGTGAGCGCCGCCTCGGATCACGAGCCGGTGACCGCGACCTTCACCTTCCCGTAGCGGGGCCTCAAGGGGTGTCGGCAATCGCCCCGGCCTCGGCTCGCCACCTGCTCACCCCGAGCGTAGCCTCTTCGAGGAACGAGGGAGGCGGAAGTCGAGGGCCCTTCGGCTGCGCAAGCTCGGCCTCCTCAACTACTGGCCTTGAGATTCGTCGCGCGGCAGCACGATTCCGCTGGACCGGGGCTTCGTGCCGGCCGCCGGGATCCCGCCCTCGAATCGGCCGCGCCTCTGCCCAACTCGTCGACGGGCGCATCGCCATGCGCCCCTACCAGGCCGTGACCGATCGCTTAGGTTCCAGCTCGGCCGGTTGAGCGCCTGCGGCCTCGGCCGGGCAGCGCGTGGCTCAACGCTTTCGGCCGGCGGTCAGCAACTGCTCGAGCTCGCCTGGCGTGTTTGCGCCGCGGACACAGCCGGGCGAGCCCTCGACCTGCCTGGTGACGCGGAAGTGGCGCGCGAGGGCATCGCGCAGCGTCAGGCTCGCTCGATCGCCGGCGATCGCCTGGGCGGCCTTCGGGCTCAGGGCAATCGGGTGGCCCGGCTCACCGTTCCAGCCGGCCACCGCCACGTCGCCTCCGGCATCGAGCACCCGACGAACGTCGGTGCGGAGGATGAGGGGCTGGTCGACGAGGTGGAGCACGATGCGCGCGGGCTCGAGCCGCAGCGCCGCGCGAAGCCCCACCTTCGCGCTCGAGAGCTGGCCCTGCTCCCAGTCGGGATTGAAGGTGAGCAGCGCCTTGTCCGGCAGCTTCGCGGCGATCTCGCCAACGTGCTTGCCCGCCACCACGATCAGCACGTCGCAGCCCCCGGCGAGCAGCGTGCCGGTCAGCCGCGAAACGAAGGTCACCCCGCGCTCGTCGTGCAGCAGCGCCTTGGGCCGACCCATGCGCGAAGAGGCCCCCGCGGCGAGGAGCACCCCGACTCTCAGCCCCCCGCCCGCGCTCGTCGGGTTCGCCGCCATGCTCAGGCGACCTGGGCGCGCAGCTTCGCCTGCGGGAGCGCCTCGCAGGGGATGCCGTTGCGCACCGCGACGAGCTCGGCGGCGATGGAGAGCGCGATCTCCTCGGGCGCCTGCCCGCCGATGTTGATTCCCATCGGGCTGCGCACCCGGGCGACGACTTCGGGGCCAAAGCCCTTGGCCTCCATCTGCGAGCGGCAGCGCTCGGCCTTTCGGCGGCTGCCGATGACCCCGAGGTAGCGCAACGGACGAGGCGCGAGCAGCTCGACGAGCTCCTGATCGAGCCCATGGTCATGCGTCATCACGCAGGCGTAGCAGCGCTCGTCGGCAGGCAGGCTTCGGGCCGCCTCGCGCGGGTCTTGGACCCGCCGCTCGACGCTGGGGAACCGCTCCTCGGTCAGCAGCGCCTCCCGGGCATCGGCGACGGTGACCAGGAAGCCGACCTGGCGGGCGAAGGAGGCGAGCGCCTTTCCCACGTGCCCGGCGCCGAAGACGAGCAAGCGCTCGGCCGCGACGAGCTTCTCGAGGAAGACGGTCATCGTCCCGCCGCAGCTCATGCCCAGGTCCTTGCCCAGGCTCGTCTCGAGCAGGCGCGTCGTCGCCTCGGGGTCGGCGAGCAGCGCCCGCGCGGCCTCGACGACCTGTCGCTCTATCGCGCCGCCCCCCACCGTTCCGCGGAGCGAGCCGTCGGCGAGGACGACGATGCGCGCCCCTGGCTTCTGCGGCGACGAGCCGCGGGCGTCGACCACGGTGGCGATGACCAAGGAGAGCCCCTGCGCGGCGAGCTGCGCGATGTCCGAGAAGATGTTCATCGTCCGGCGATTGTAGGGCGCGAAACAGTCGAGAAGAAGCTTCGTTCCCCGCGCCCGCCCGGCGCGCGGCGCACCCGGGACGACGGCTTGCCCGGCCAGCGCCATCCACCGGGGTGGGCGGCCGGCGCGCACCCGCGCTCACGAGAGCGCGCGCAACGGGCGCTTGGCGATCGCAGTTTTTCCAAGGGGTTCGGCGCCGGGTCGAGCCCCAAGCTTGCGACCGCTCGGGATTTCGGCGATCCCTAGGGCCGTGAGACTCCCCAGCGTTGAATCAGCAACAGTGTGGCTCCTGGCCGCAGCGCTCGCCTCGCCGGCGTTCGCGACCGCCGACCCGGTGCGCGCCGTCGGTCAGACCTGCGCCCAGCTCGCCACCGAGAAGCCCGACGACTTCCCCGCGCGCCTGTGCGCCTCGATGAGCCTCGAGGAGAAGCTCGCGCAGATGATCATGAGCTACCCGCCTCTCGACAAGGAGGCGCCGGTGACCGTCGGGGCGGTCATCATCCTCGGCCCGCTGCTCAAGAACGCGAAGACCATCCGCGAGAGGGTCGCCGACCTGCAGAAGCGCTCGCGCGTCCCGCTGCTCGTCGCGGTCGACATGGAGGGCGGCAAGCTCAACCGCCTGCAGTTTGTCCCCGGGCTCAAGTCGGCCCCCTCGGGCCAGGCCCTCGGGAAGATGACCGAGGCGGAGGTCGAGGCCTGGGGCCGCAAGGTCGGACGCGAGATGCGGGCGCTCGGCCTCAACTGCAACCTCGGCCCGGTGCTCGACCTGGCCGGCAGCGGGCTGATGTTCGAGTCCGAGCGCTCGATGGGCGACGACCCGGCCCGGGTCGCGCGGCTCGGCGCCGCCTACGCGCGCGGCCAGCGCGCCGAGGGCGTCGTCCCCATCGGCAAGCACTTCCCTGGTTACGGCGAGCTTGCGGAGAACTCCGACTACAACCTGGTCGTCACCGACCGCTCCGCCGAGCTCATCGAGCAGCACGCCAAGGCGTTCTTCGACGTGGGCAACCACCTCGGCGGCGTGATGCTCACCAACGTCGGCTTCTCGGTCCACGGGGCGATGCCCGCCATCTTGTCCCCGAACCTCGTGGCGATGGCCCACCGCAACGGCAACGGCTGGGTCACCATGACCGACGACCTGGCCGTCAAGACTCTCGGCAACGCCACCGGGGGCGACCAGGAGGAGGTCGTGCGCCGGGCCTTCCTCGCCGGCAACGACTTTTTGCTCACCACCGCGCCGGTCGACTGGGAGAAGGCCATCGACCTGCGGCGCCTGATGAGAGAGCTCGTCGAGCAGCGCCCGGAGCTGTTGGCGCGGGTCGACGCGAGCGTGCTGCGCATCCTGCGCCTCAAGGAGAGCGCCGGCCTGCTCGAGACGCTCAAGCGCCCGCGCACCACCTCGGGCAAGTCGCACAAGGGCCAGGTCTCCCAGGGCACCAGGGGCAAGGGCGCGCTGTAGCCGGTCGCGCCGCGCCTTTCTCACCGAGGTGCGGCCCTGCGCCGGGTCGACGGCGCGCCCGGCCCTTCCGTCAAGACCCTCTGTCGTGCCGCTGGCGGCAAGAGCGCGCCCGGAGGCCGAGCCGCCGAAGCGGCGCGCTCCTACTCGCCCATCGCCTTGATGACCAGCCGCTTGGGCCGGCGCCCGTCGAACTCGTAGTAGAAGACCTGCTGCCACGGACCTACGTCGAGCCTGCCCTTGGTTATCGGCACGATGACCTGGTGCCCGATGAGCAGGTTCTTCAGGTGCGCGTCGCCGTTGTCCTCGCCGGAGCGATGGTGGCGGTAGTCGGGCCCCGACCGGCTGTCGTCGGCGGCCGGCCCCGGCGCCAGCTTCTGGAGCCAGTCCTCGATGTCGGCGTGCAGCCCCGGCTCGTCGTCATTGATGAAGACGCCCGCGGTGATGTGCATCGCGCTCACCAGCACCATCCCCTCCTCGATGCCGCTCTCTTCGACGACGCTCGCCACCTCGTCCGTTATCCGAGCAAGCTCACGGCGCTTGCGGGTGTTGAAGGTCAGGTAGCGGGTGTGGCTCTTCATCGGCTTCCTCCTGAAGGTCAGGACCGTGATCCCCCCGCGCGAACGCGGCATACTAGCGCGGCCGCGTGCGAACGCGCCTCCCGCCTCTCGCCGTGCCGCCAACCCCGATCCTCCAAGGAGAAATGATGTCGCGCCTGAGCCTGCTGTCTGCCGCACTTCTGCTGAACGGTTGCGTCATGCAGAGCACCTACGATGCTTTGCAAAAGGACTTCGACAACACCCGGGCGACGCTGCAGCAGCGCGAGTCCGAGAATGCCGACCTCAAGGCAGCCTTGGACAATGAGAAATCCTCCCTCGACAAGGAGAAGGCGACCTCGCGCGAGCTGGGCAACCAGATCAAGAACCTCCAGGCCGAGCTCGAGCGGGCCATCAAGACACGCGAGGCGCTCGAGGCCGAGAAGTCGGCGATGCTCAGCGACACCTCGCGGCTGCAGGCCTCTATCGAGGAGATGAAGTCGGCGCTCGCCGACCTGGCGCGGCGCAAGGCCGAGGCCGACGCGCGCATCGCCGAATTCAAGAGCCTGCTGGGCCGCTTCAAGTCGCTCATCGACGCGGGCAAGCTGAGGGTGAAGATGGCCGACGGCCGCATGGTCGTCGAGCTCGCCTCCGACGTGCTCTTCGCCTCCGGCTCGGCCAACCTCTCGAAGGACGGCAGGGCCTCCATCGCCGAGGTCGCGCAGCTTCTGGCCGAGATCCCCGACCGCAAGTTCCAGATCGAGGGCCACACCGACAACGTGCCCATCTCCACCGCGCAATACCCGTCGAACTGGGAGCTCGCTTCGGCGCGCGCGGTCACCGTCCTCAAGACCATGGTCGACGCGGGCATGCCCATCGAGCGCATCAGCGCGGCCAGCTACGGCGACAGCAAGCCCGCCCTGCCCAACGACACTTCCGAGGGCCGCGCAGCCAACCGCCGCATCGAGATCGTCGTCGTCCCCGACCTCTCGAGCCTGCCGGGGTTCGAGGAGCTCAACCGCGTCTCCGGGCATTGACGCGAGCGAGACAGCTCAGCAAACCAGGCCGCGGTCGTAGCTGACCGCGGCCTTCTCTTCTCTCTCCGAACCGAGCCATCCGAGAAGGGCCTCTGTCGAGGCGCGAACGACCGACGGTTCGGGGGACCAGAGCGCCTGAGACGAGCGGCTGGCCAACCACCCGCGGGCGCCGGAAGCCAGCAAGGCGCCATCGGCCAGCCGAATCGCGAATCTGGACGAAAGAGCCGACGGCACACCGGGTGCCCGTCTTGGCGCTGGCTATCCGCCCGGTCGGTCGACCAATGGCCTCGAGATCGGCGACCACGATGTCGAGATCGACCTGGTCGATCCCGAGATCGGCGACCTCGATGTCGAGAGCGACCTGATCGATCCCGAGATCGGCGACCTCGATGTCGAGAGCGACCTGATCGATCCCGAGATCGGCAAAGGGCACTCCGACACCTCATTTGGAGCGTTTCGACCGCTCCGCAGACCAGTGAAACACCCCAAATGGAGTGTTCGTGGTCGCTCGCAAATCGGCTGGATACGCCCTCTGGTGTGTGCCGGCCGCCATCCCGAGCCATCGCCATCGCCGCCGCGCCGGTCCGCGCCGCTCCCTACCGGGCTCGCTGATGTTGCGCCTCCTTCGGTGGGTGCCCCTCCGGAGGGCACCGCGGTCGGAATCGACCGCGGCGCTCGGGTATCGAGCCGTCTTGACGACCTGGTTACGACTCGGTCGGGCCTTCGCCGTCGGGGCCTTCGTCGACGCCGGCCGCGACGTCCTCCGCGCCGGTGGCGCCATCGCCTTCGCCCGCTGGCGCCTCGGCACTCTCGGCACTCTCGGCACTCTCGGCACTCTCGGCACTCGCGGCACTCTCGGCGCTCTCGGCGCTCTCGGCGCTCTCGGCGCTCTCGGCGCTCGCGGCACTCTCGGCGCTCTCGGCGCTCTCGGCGCTCTCGGCGCTCTCGGCGCTCTCGCCAGCGACGTCCTCGGGCAGCTTGGCGATGCTCGAGACCTTCTCCTCGTCGCTCTCCAGCGTAATTAGGCGAACGCCCTGGGTGTTGCGGCCGATGACCGAGATCTCGCTGACGCGGGTGCGGATGAGCATGCCGCGGTTGGTGATGATGACGATCTCGTCGCCGTCCTGCGCCTGCAGCACGCCGACGACCGAACCGTTCCTGTCGCTGGTCTTGATGGCGAAGATGCCCTTGCCGCCGCGGTTCTGGGTCCGGTACTCGGTCTCCTCGGTGCGCTTGCCGTAGCCGTTCTCGGTGATGGTCAGGATGGTCTTGCCCGGCTCGATCACCTCGGCGCCGACCACCTCGTCGTTCTCCTCGAGGGTGATGCCCTTGACGCCGTGGGCCGCGCGGCCCATCGAGCGCACCCGGCCCTCCTCGAAGCGGATGGCGACCCCGTTCTTGGTGACCAGGAAGAGCTGCTGGTTGCCGTCGGTCAGCTTGGCCGAGACGAGCGCGTCGCCCTCCTCGATGCCCAGGGCGATGATCCCCGAGGGGCGCGGGTTGGAGTACTGCTCGAGCTCGGTGCGCTTGACGATGCCCTTGCGAGTGACGAAGGCGACGAAGCGCCCGGGCTCGAAGCTGCGCACCGAGAGCACCGCGGCGAGCTTCTCGTCCTGGGCGAACTGGACCAGGTTGACGATGGCCTTGCCGCGCGCGGTGCGCCCGCCGGCCGGGATCTCGTGGACCTTGAGCCAGTAGAGCCGGCCGCGGGTCGAGAAGACGAGCACGTAGTCGTGGGTCGAGGCCACGAAGACCTGCTCGACGAAGTCGTCTTCCTTGGTCGTCGCCCCGGTCTTGCCGCGCCCGCCGCGCTTCTGAGCGCGGTAGTCGGAGACGGGGTTTCGCTTCACGTAGCCGGCGTGCGAGAGCGTGACGACCACGTCCTCCTCGGCGATCAGGTCCTCGATCGAGAGATCGCTGGCCTCCTCGACGATCTGGGTGCGCCGCTCGTCGGCGTACTTCTCGCGCACCTCGCGCAGCTCGGTCTTGATCACCTCGAGCAGCACCTGCTCGTGCGCCAGGATGTCCTCGAGCCGGGCGATCTCCCGGGTCAGCTCGAGCAGCTCCTTGACCAAGGCCTCGCGCTCGAGACCGGTCAGGCGCTGCAGGCGCATCTCGAGGATGGCCTTGGCCTGCTCCGGCGAAAAACCGGTGCCCGGGTAGGTGCGGGTCAGGCCCTTGTAGATCGGCTCATCGCCGTGCAGGCGCGCGACCAGCGCGGCCATGCGCGACTGGGCGGTCGACAGGTCGATGCGCGGCAGGTCCTTGAACGCGTCGCGCTCGTACAGCTCGTCGCAGAGCACCCGCTGCAGGCCCCAGGCGGCCTCCTCGGGGTCCTTCGACTTGCGGATGAGCGAAATGACGTGGTCGATGAAGTCCTGGGCGACGAGCAGGCCCTCGACGATGTGCTGGCGGGCGAGCGCCTTCTTCAATTCGAAGCGGCTGCGCCGGGTGACCACGTCGCGGCGGTGCCCGATGAAGCGCTCGAGCATCTCCTTGACGGTGAGCACCCGCGGCTGGCCGCCGTCGATGGCCAGCATGATCACGCCGAAGGTCGTCTGCAGGTCGGTGTGGGCGAACAGGTTGTTGAGGACCACCTGGCCCATCGCGTTGCGCGAGACCTCGATGACGATGCGCATGCCCGTGCGGTCCGATTCGTCGCGCAGGCCGGTGATGCCCTCGACGACCTTGTCGCGGTGCAGGTGGGCGATGCTCTCGATGAGCTTGGCCTTGTTCACCTGGTAGGGCAGCTCGGTGACGATGATCGTCTCGCGCTCGGTCTTCGGGTCGACCTCGATCTCGGCCTTGGCGCGCACCTTGAGGTGCCCGCGGCCGGTGGTGAACGCGTCGTAGATGCCCTTGCGGCCGCAGATGAAGCCGGCGGTCGGGAAGTCGGGGCCGGGCATGATCCCCATCAGCTCGGGGATGGTCGCTTTGGGGTTGTCGATGAGGTGGATGGCCGCGTCGATGGTCTCGCCCATGTTGTGGGGCGGGATGTTGGTGGCCATGCCGACCGCGATGCCCGAGGAGCCGTTGACGAGCAGGTTCGGGAAGCGGTTGGGCATCACCAACGGCTCGAGGAGCGAGTCGTCGTAGTTCGGGCCGAGGTCGACGGTCTCCTTCTCGATGTCGGCGAGCATCTCCTCGGAGAGCCGCGTCAGGCGCGACTCGGTGTAGCGCATCGCCGCGGGAGGGTCGCCGTCGATGGAGCCGAAGTTGCCCTGCCCGTCGACGAGCGGGTGGCGCATCGTGAAGTCCTGCGCCATGCGCACCAGCGTGTCGTAGACCGCCTGGTCGCCGTGCGGGTGGTACTTGCCGATGACGTCGCCGACGATGCGGGCCGACTTCTTGTACGGCTTGTTGTGGTAGTTGCCCAGGTCGTGCATCGCGAACAGCACGCGCCGGTGTACCGGCTTGAGGCCGTCGCGCACATCGGGCAGGGCGCGCCCGATGATCACGCTCATCGAGTAGTCGAGATACGACTTGCGCATCTCGTCTTCGATGGCGACCGGCAGCACGTTCTGCCCCGGGGGAGGCGTCTGGTTGCCGCTGGCGCCGTTGCCGCCGGCAGCGAGCGTCTCCCCGCCGCGGGAATCTAGAGTCTTCTTGGGGTCTTCGATGTCGGGCATGAGCTTCGAGAGAGGGACGGCGGCTTGAAAGGCCGCGCTACGGGCGACCGCGGCGCCATGCGGTTTGACCGCACAATGATCCCAACGCCACGGGGTCGGGGATTATTGCTCGAAACGCGATAGATGTGGGCGGAAAACTTGTGCTTTTCGTTCGCGACACCCCGCTTCGCAGTCAAGAGGTGTCGCGAAATCTCTTCGAGCCGGCCCGCCCCCTCCGCTCACCTCGAGCGAAGTCGAGAGGCCCGAGCGTAGCCTCCCGAGGAAGCGAGGGAGGCGGAGTCGGGGCCCTTGGCTTCGGCCTCGCAAGCTCGGCCTACGCTCGGGCTGACCGGTGATCGCTCGAACGATTCTTCGACGCCCCTTCAGCCCTCGCGGCCTGTGCCGGCGAGAACAGGCGATAGGTCGGCCGCATGGGGCGCGACCAGAAGGCCACGCGTGGGGAGCGGCGAGGCTCATCCGCGCACGGCGGTTTGTCCTCGAGGCTGGGGACCGGTGCCTGGAGACGAGTCGAAGAAACCTTCGAGCGACAGCCGCTCAGCCCGAGCCCCTCGGCAGGCTCGGGGCAGGCCGAAGTCGAGCTCCCTGACTGCGCCTGCCTCGCATCCTCGAAAGGCGGCGCTCGGGGGTGAGCCGGGGCGGCGGGCAGAAATCACCGAGGCTTCGCGACACCTCTTGAGGCCCCGGGCGAGCGGCGGGCGGTTCCCAAGTGCCTCCACCCTCCGGACTCGATTCCGGAGGGCAGCGCGCTCTCGGGCGACCCGAGCCTGCGCTGCTCGGCGAGCCTGACACCGGCGTCGGACTTCCGAACCGATTGTCGGAAAGCCGTACGTTTCGGCCGCATCCCCCCCTTATGATCGAGGGCTTGGTTTTCCGGCACGAGAAATGCTCAAGCCCAACGCCCATCGCGCCAAGGCGCGCGCCACCCGATAGCCCGCGCGATTCAACGCGGTTGTTGACCAGCTTGGTTGTCAGCAAGTAAATGCTCGCTAGCTTTCGCCAGGCGGATTGCCTCCCCCTCGCCCACATCGGACCACGGCCAGGCGACCCCCTAGCAGCTACTTCTCGTTTCGCCGCCTCGGCGGTCACGGAGCAGATCAGATGCAGAAGTCCAAACCGGAAGGGAAGCTCGCCGTCCTGATGCCCGGCATGGGAGCCGTGGCAACCACCTTCGTCGCCGGCACCGAGCTCATCCGCAAGGGCGCCTCGGCGCCCATCGGCTCGCTCACGCAGATGGGCACCGCGCGCATCGGCAAGCGCACCGACGGCAAGACCGTCAAGATCAACGAGCTCGTCCCGCTCGCCAACATCGACGACCTCGTCTTCGGCGGCTGGGACGTGCACGGCGAGGACGCCGAGCAGGTCGCGCTGCGCTCGGGCGTGCTCACGCGCGAGCACGTCGCCGGCGCGGGCGAGCTGCTGCGCAGCGTCAAAGCCAAGCCCGCGGTCCACGACCCCGAGTTCGTGCGCCGCCTCGAGGCGAAGAACGTCTGCCCGGCCAAGACGCACGCGGAGAAGGTCGAGGCGCTGCGCCAGGATATCCGCGACTACAAGCGCGACCTGAACGCCACGCGCGCGGTGATGCTCTTCACCGCCTCCACCGAGACCTTCCACGGCGAGAAGAGCGAGGCGACCAGCTCCCTGGCCGCCTTCCAGAAGGCCGTCGAGGCCAACGCCCCGGGCATCAGCCCGACGATGCTCTACGCCTATGCGGCGCTGCTCGAGGGGGTGCCCTTCGCCAACGGCACCCCGAACCTCTCGGTCGACCTGCCCGCCTTCCAGGAGCTGGCCCGCGAGCGCTGCCTGCCCATCGCCGGCAAGGACCTCAAGAGCGGCCAGACGATGATGAAGACGGTGCTCGCCCCCGCCTTCAAGGCCCGCCTGCTCGGGGTGCGCGGCTGGTTCAGCACCAACATCCTCGGCAACCGCGACGGCGAGGTGCTCGACGACCCGGCCGCCTTCAAGTCGAAGGAGATCACCAAGGTCGGGGTGCTCGACACCATCCTGCAGAAGGACCAGTACCCCGAGCTCTACGGCAACATCAGCCACAAGGTGGCGATCCACTACTACCCGCCGCGCGGCGACGAGAAGGAAGGCTGGGACAACATCGACATCACCGGGTGGCTCGGTTACCCGATGCAGATCAAGGTGAACTTCCTGTGCCGCGACTCCATCCTGGCCGCGCCGCTGTGCCTGGACCTCGCGCTGTTCATGGACATGGCCGCCCGCAACGAGTGGCGCGGCATCCAGGAGTGGCTCTCGTTCTACTTCAAGTGCCCGATGGCGGCCCCGGGCCTCTACCCCGAGCACGACCTGTTCATCCAGCTCACCAAGCTGAAGAACACCCTGCGGGTGGCCGCCGGAGAGGCGCCGATCACGCACCTGGGCCTCGAGTACTACGGCGACGATCTGCCTATCGCCGGGTAGCCGAGAGATAGGCCTCACCACGGGCCGGCGGCCTTTGCGGCCGCCGGCCCGTGCCCCCGCCAAACCGGGGAGGAGTCGATGGAACAGGTCATCGGGATAGTCACCGGCGAGATGACGCCGAACACGCGGGTCTGGTCGGCCCTCGCGCCGGCGCTTCTCATCACGGCCTACTTCGTCCTCGGCTTCCTCGCCTTCCTCGTGCGCTGTGCGGTCAAGGGCGTGCCCCGCGATCCGGAGACCGTCCAGCGCGGCGACAGCCTGCTGACCGGCGAGTTCTTGCGCCATTACTTCTTCTGGGTCATCCACCCGCTCTGGACGCTCGTGCTGCGCTCGGGCATCCCGCCGACCGCGCTGACCACGCTCTCGGCGCTGCTCGGCCTCGGCTCGGGCATCGCCGCGGCCGCCGGGCGCTTCTCGCTGGCCGGCTGGCTCTTCATCTTCTCGGGCATCTGCGACACGCTCGACGGGCGGGTCGCGCGCGCCCGGGGGCTGGCGACCCCCTGGGGCGCGGCCATCGACTCGACGCTCGATCGCTACACCGACTCGGCGATCCTCGTCGGCCTGGCCTGGTACTACCGCGGAGAATGGGTGCTGCTGCCGGTGCTGCTCGCCCTGGTGGGCGGCTCGCTCGTCCCTTACGTACGTGCGCGCGGCGAGGCGCTCGGCGTCTCGGTCAAGGACGGGCTCGCCCAGCGGGTCGACCGCGTCCTTTACCTCGGGGCGGGCTGTGCGCTCAGTCCGGTCATCGAGGCCCTCTGGTTCCCCGCCAACCCGCACCCGATGCACTGGCTCGCGGTCGCCAGCCTCTGCATGCTCGCGGTCACCAGCAACTACACCGCCGCCGGACGGCTGATCAGCGTGGTGCGCCGGCTGCGCGAGGCCGCCCGGGCCGCCGCCGGGGCGAGCGGCGAAGAGGCGCCCGCCCGGCGCCGCCCCAGGCTCGCCGAGAAGCTGAGCCTCAACATCGTCGCCGCGATGGTCGCCACCGGGGTCGACTTCCTCACCGTGCTGCTGCTGGTCGAGAAGACCGGGGCCAACCCGGCGCTCGCGACCGCCGGAGGCTGCGCGGTCGGCGCCTTCGTCAACTTCAGCCTCAACCGCGTCGTCACCTTCCGCAGCTCCTCGCCGACGCTGCCGCAGATCGGCCGCTACCTGGTGGTGAGCGTCTCGAGCATGCTGCTCAACTCCGGCGGGGTCGCGGTCTTTGCGCTGCTGCCCTTCATCGGCTACCAGGTCTCGTGGTGGCTCGTGCGCACGGCGGTCTTCCTGCTCTGGAACTACCCGCTGCACAACTCCTACGTCTTCGACGACGAGCTTGAGAAAGGCCACGCCGTCTAGCCGATTCGCCAGGCTGCCAGTCTTCGCAGCCGGGCGCTTTGGAACCCCCCCCCATCCTCTGGAGTCGCAGGCTCGCCCTTTGTCCCTCCTTGCCCTCAGCGCCCTGCTGCCCATCGTCCTCGGCGCGGCGCCCGTCCTCGAGCCGGCGGTACTCGAGCAGGACGAGTACGCGGAGAGCTTCACCTTCATCGCCGACCTCGACGACGGCACCTACGTGCAGCTCCAGCTCGCGGTGACCAACCTCGGCCCCGGCTCGCGCACCGGTGCCTGCCGCGCCCTCGTCGTCAGAGCGGGCAAGAAGCCCTGGACCGCAGGCGAGAGGTTCGGCGCCGCCGAGTGGCGCCACACCGCCGGCGAAGCGAAGGAGCGGCTCGAGATCGGCCCCTGCTGGGCCGAGGCGGGCGAGGGGCTCGAGGTGCGCACCAAGCTCGGAAAGGCAGAGGTGCGCCTGCGCTACCCGCCCCAGGCCGCGCCCGTCTCGCCTCCCTCGCACACTGTCGCCGTGCGCAAGCGTGAGCACCGCACCTGGTTGCTCGCGCCCTTCTCTCGGGTGAGCGCGCGAATCGCGCTGCCCGGGCAAGAGCCGCTCGAGCTCGCCGGCGGCGGCTACGCCGACCACTCGCGCGGCAACGTGGCGGCGGGCAAGCTGGCGCGCCGCTGGCTGCGGTTTCGCGGGCTGCGCGGCTCCGAGCGCGTCCTGCTGCTGGCCCGCGAGAGCCTCTCGGGCGGCTTCGGGCCCGCCTGGATTTGGTTCGAGGGGACCGAGCCCCTCTCGTTCGAGCGCTTTGCCGTCAAGCGGGCGGGAAAGAAGAAGCAATCGCAGTGGAGCGCCTCGCTCGCCGGCGGGCTCGAGGGTGAGATCGTGTCGATCTCGCAGCTCTATCGCTACGCTCCGGTCGAAGAGCTCGGCGCTCTCGGCTGGCTCGTCGCGCCCGTCGTCGGCTCGCCCGTCACCTACACCCTTAGAGCCAAGCTCGTAGTGAAGGGGCGCGCGCCCGTCCCAGGCATCTTGGAAGTCTCGCTCCTCGAGGAATAGCGCCTGTGTCCGAACCGAAGTGGATGAAGCATCTGGAGCGCGGGGTTGGAGCTGCGGCTGCCCGCGCTCACCGAAACCCGCTGGTCGCGCTGGCGCTCGCCGGCCTGCTGACCGCCTGCGGCGTGTGGCTCTCGGGCCGCCTGTCGCTCAACGCCGACCTGACCGAGCTGCTGCCCCGCTCGTTCCAGAGCGTGCGCGACCTCGACGGGCTGCGCGAGCGGTTCGGCGGCATGGGCTATGTCGTCGTCGTCGGCACCGAGGCCGAGCCCGAGGTGCTGCGCCGCTTCGCCGACGACGCGGCCGCCAAGCTCGAGGCGCTCGAGGGCATCCGCTTCGTCGATTACCGCCGCGAGACCGACTTCTTCCGCGACAGGGCCCTCTACTACCTCGAGCTCGACGATTTGCAGGAGGTCGCCCGCCGCATCCGCGAGCGCGAGAGGTGGGAGCGCCGCCAGCGCAACCCGCTGTTCATCAAGCTCGACGACGAGCCCGCCCCCTCGCTCGACGTCTCGGATCTCGAGGCGAAGTACGCGGGCAGCTCGATGCAGCGGCTCGGCGGCGAGGGCGAGCGCTACTACCTCGACCCCGAGCAGCGGCTCGTGGTGCTGCTCGCCAAGCCGGTCGGCACCTCGGCCGACCTCGACCACGCCAAGCAGCTCGTCGACCGTGTCGAGCGCCTGCTCGGCGAGCAGGACCTGTCGGCCTATCCGGGCCTGAAGATCGCCCTGACCGGCAGCTACAAGAAGAAGCTCGACCAGCAGGGCCAGATCGCCTCGGACGTCGCCTGGTCCTCCTCGGTCGCCCTGGTCCTGATGCTGCTCTACCTCGCCTTCCACTTCCGCAGCCTGATCGGCATGGGGTTGATCATCGGGCCGGTCAGCGTGGGCCTGGCCTGGACCTACGGCTTCGTCGCGCTCGCCTACGGCTCGGTCAACCTGCTGACCGCCTTTCTCGGCGCCATCCTCGGCGGCCTGGGGACCGAGCATGGCATCCACCTGCTCGGCCGATACTCGGGCCTGAGGGCCGGAGGGATGGACTCGGAGGAGGCGATCCGCGAGGCCTTCATGCGCAGCGGCAGCTCGGCGCTCGTCTCCTCGCTGGTCGCCGCGCTCACCTTCTCCAGCCTGGCCATCTCCGAGTTCCGCGCTTTCCGCGAGTTCGGGGTGATCGCCGCGGTCGGCATGCTCATCGTGGTGGCCGCCTACATCGCCGTCTTCCCTTCGATCATCGGCCTCGCGACCCGCTTCGGCTGGAGCGTGAAGGCGCGCGACGAGGTGGCCGGCAAGCGCTCAAGCTTTGCCCTGCTGCTGCCGCGGCGCACCGGCCTCATCGCCGCCATCGTCGGAGGCCTGCTCGTGCTGCTCGCGCTGCGAGTGCCCTTCGCGCGCTTCAACTACGACCTGGGCACGCTCGAGGACAGCGACCTGCCCTCGTTCCAGCTCGACCGCAAGGTCAACAAGCTGCTCGGCTACTCGCAGACCCCGGTGGTCATCTTCACCGACTCCTCGGAGGACGAGCGCGCCCTGGTCGCGCAGATCACCGACCGCAAGAAGGCGCTCGGCGAGGCCTCGACGGTCGACTTCGCCGCTGCGCTCGACGACCTGGTCCCCACGCAGCAGGCGGAGAAAAAAGAGGTGCTCGCGCGGATCAAGAAGACCCTCGACCGGGTCAACCGCGAGGGGCTCGACGAGCAGACCCGGCCAGGCTTCGACGATTTGGCCGCGATGGTGGCGGCCGAGCCGTTCACCCGCGACGACATCCCCAAGACCATCCGGCGCCAGTTCGAGGGGCTGGCCGGCCAGGGCGGCTTCGTGCTCATCTTCCCCGGCATCAGCCTGAGCGACGGAACCAAGGTGCGCTCGCTCGCCGAAGAGGTGCGCGGCCTGAAGCTTTCGGAGGGCCGGACCGTTTCGGCGGTCGGCGAGGCGCTGATCCTCGCAGACATCATCGACATGGTGACCCGGGAGTCGGGGCCGGTCCTGGTCGCCGCGGTGGTCCTGGTGCTCTTGGCGATGTGGGCGACGCTGGGCAGCCTCAGGCAGTCCGCTCTCTGCCTGGGCCCGACGGTGGTCTCCATCCTCGGGCTGGTCGGGTTCATGACCGTCTCCGGGCTCGAGTTCAACTTCCTGAACATCGTCGCCATCCCGGTGCTCATCGGCACCACGGTCGATGCGGGCGTCCACCTCGTCTCCCGGCTCGGCGATGGCCGGCCGTTCGAGTCGGTCTTCTCCGAGACCGGACGGGCCATCTGCGGCGGCCTGCTCACCAGCGCGGTCGGCTTCGGCGCCCTTCTGCTGGCCGACCACCCGGGCCTGCGCTCGCTGGGGACGCTGACCATCCTCGGCTTCTCGCTCAACCTGGTGGTGATGCTGCTCGGCTTCCCCGCCTTCCTGCTGCTCATCCGCAGGCGCGCGCGCCCTGAAGCGCCCGCGCCGACGACCCCCCCGTAACGGCCCCAGGGCCGCAGATGGCCCGTTGAATCGAGGAGGACGACCATGGCACTTCGACACCTGCTCGCGGCAGCGCTGCTGCTCGCTCCTTTGGCCGCCCAGGCCGCCGAACCCGACGCCGCGGCGAAGACCAAGGCGATCGTCGCCGCTTTCATGAAGGCCAAGCCCGACGACGGCAAGCTCTCCAAGGCCGACCGCGAGTCGAACACCAAGGCCTTCGCCGAGCTCGACGCGCTACTGGACGCCGAGCACTTCACCTCGGTGAGCATCCAGCCGCGCGCCGACAAGTTCAGCCCCGAGCAGCTCACGCGCTTCAAGAGCAGGTTCTGGCAGGTCGTGCAGTTGATGGCCTACCCGAACTCGGGCGACTTCTTCCGCGAGGCGAAGCTCACCTTCGAGAAGCCAAAGCAGAAGGGCGAGGTGTGGGCCGCGCCGATCAAGGCCTTCCTGCCCGCCGAGGACCTGGAGACGGTCATCGAGCTGCACTGGCGCCAGGGGCCCAAGGGCCTGAAGGTGGTCGACGTGCTCTTCGACGGCGACTCGCTGGTGCGCGACTACCAGAACCAGTTCTCCCGCATCGTCGACAAGAGCGGCCCCGACGGCCTGATCAAGGCTATCGAGGAGAAGTACGCCGAGCTCTCCGGGAACAAGGACAAGAAGTGATGCACGCCTCGCTGCTCGCACTCGCCCTCACGGCGGCCGCGCCCCCGCCTGCCGTCGAGGCCCGGCCGCTCACCGTCGACGACTGCGTGGCGATGGCCATCCGCGACAGCGGCCAGGTGATGGAGGCCGAGGCCAAGGTCGCCGAGTGGAAGGCGCGGCTGGCCGAGGTCGAGTCGATCTTCTACCCGAAGCTGTCGGCCATCGCCTTCGCCGCGCCGATGTTCACGGTGCGGGGCAACGCCCTCACCACCGAGGTCGAGCGCCGCTGGAGGTCGCCGGGCGACTGGGGTCCGTACCTGAGGCTCGAGGCCCTCCTCGCGCAGCCGGTCTACACCTTCGGACGGGCCGCGGCCGGGGAGAAGGCGGCGCAGGAGCGGCTCGCGGTCGAGCAGGCGCGCCTTGCCGCGGCGCGCAACGCGGTCGCGCTCGAGGCGCGCAAGTTCTACTACCTGCACCTCTACGCGAAGAGCCTGCGCCCCGGCCTGAACGCGGCGCGCAAGATGCTCGACTCGGCGCTCGAGAAGGCGAGCGCGCTCTACGAGACCGCTTCGGGCAAGGTGACCAACGTCGACTTGATGAAGCTCACCTACGCCTCGAGCGAGCTCGACAAGTACCTGATTCAGGCCGAGGTGGGAGAGGGACTCGCGCTGGCGGCGCTCAAGCACACGATGGGCGCCGCAGAGGCGGCGCCGCTGCTGCTCGCCGACGACTCGCTGCCCGGCGCCGGAGACGAGCCGCCGGAGCTGGACGCGCTGCTGAGGATCGCCCTGGAGAAGCGGCCCGAATTCGCTCAGATCAAGCACGGCAAGCAGGCCGCGCTCGCGCTCGAGAAGGCCGAGCGCCGGGCGAACTTCCCGGTGGTGGCCATCGCCGGGCAGTTCCAGGCGAGCTGGACCCCGACCCGCGACGACACGAACAACCCGTACCACGTCGATCCGTACAACGACCTGTTCGGCGGGGTCGCGCTCGCGCTGCAGTTCGACCTCGACCCCGCGCTCGCCAAGGCCAAGGGCGACGGGGCCCGCGCGATGGGCGAGCAGGTCGCCGGGCTCGAGAAGCTGGCGACGACCGGCATCCCGCTCGAGGTGCGCAAGGCCCGCGAGGACGAGATGCAAGCCCGGCGCATGCTCGAGCTCTCGCAGAAAGGCAGCGTCGCGACCCGCAAGTGGATGATCTTCGCGGGCGCGGCCTATTCGAGTGGCACTGGAGAGACGAAGGATCTGCTCGAGGGCGTCGCGGCGCACATGCAGGCCAAGAAGGGCTACTACGACAGCCTGCTCGCGGTTCACACCGCGCGCGCCGAGCTGCTGCGCGCGACCGGAGAGATCGAGTCCGTGCGGCTCGTCACCGTAGCGCGCGAACCTTGAGGTCCCCTGGCCTGGGCGACTCCGAAGCGGGGAAGCCAGCGAGCCAGACGGAGCCTCGAGGACAGACCCGGCAAGAGCTCGGGCGGAATGGGGGAAGAGGACGGCGCATGGCGAGTCGGCGACAACCGACGGCAGAGAGACGCAGGCAGATCGCAGAAGCAGCGCTGCGGATCATCGGCTACAAGGGCATCCGGAGACTGACCGCGGCGGAGATCGGCCGCGAGGTAGGCATCGCGGACGCGACCGTGTTTCGCCACTTCCGTAACAAGCACGAGATCGTGCTTGCGGCCATTGACCGTCTGCACGAACTGCTTTTCGAGGGCTTTCCGCCAGACGAGGCCGATCCCATCGAGCGGTTGAAGAGCTTCTTCATGGACCGGCTCGCGATGTCGCGGGCCCGCCCGGAGCTCGTCCAGTTCACGCTCAATTACCGGCTCGCCGAGGCGGCAGGGGTAGAAGGCCTGACGAAGGCCTTTGCTGTCATGGAGCGACAAGCCGGCTTCGTCGAAACCTGCATCGCAGAAGCGCAGGCGCAGGGGCTCATCCATCAAGCCTTCGCCGTACGGCCGCTCGCGCTCATCTTCCTCAGCTCCCTGCACGCGACCGCCTACGCGCAGTTCAAGTCCTGCTCCCGGATTCCCGTCGATCCGCTGACGGTTTGGGACACGATGGAGTCGCTTCTGCGAGGCGCTGCAATCCCGGCCGCCGCGCGCCGCCGGCACACCACCGGGTAAAGGGCGTCGAGCGGGCCGAGGCTCAAGGCGACAGCCTGGAGCACTCCCCGCGGCGCGACGTTCTCCCGAGGATGAGGGCGATCTCCGGCTGCTCCCCTAAACGCCGGGCCCGCCACGAAGGAGCGAAAGAACGCGCCTCGAGCGATGCGATCCCTCGAGGCGCGGGGGAAGCGAGCGCTGCTTGACGACGTTCTACTTCGCCGCGGGCTTCTTCGCCGCGGGCTTCTTCGCCGCGGGCTTCTTCGCCGCG
>ENA-UOOR01000847-UOOR01000847.1-fermentation-metagenome-genome-assembly--contig:-NODE-847-length-39742-cov-7.371079_pt1 | contig 39742 bp, 36 predicted proteins | sample MGYA00245780_ERZ724029 | MGnify/ENA primary metagenome ERZ724029 (study PRJEB28704, sample SAMN03018315) | fermentation metagenome | biome: anthropogenic terrestrial biome; feature: soil; material... | reverse complement strand
TCCCAGTGTAGCAAATGTTGACCAAGCAGTTATTATATTTGCTGCAGCTGACCCTACTCCTAATTTAAACTTATTAGACCGTTTCCTAATACTGATGATGAGACAAGAAGTTCATGTAGTAATATGTTTTAATAAAGATGACATTGTTTCTGAAGATGAAATTACTAGATTGGAAGATATCTATAAGAATTGTGGAAATGAAGTAATATTTACGAGTACTATTACAAAGGAAGGTCTGGATTCATTACAGGAACTACTGGATAATAAAACAACAGTAGTTGCAGGACCTTCCGGAGTTGGAAAGTCTTCTATTATTAACCTGATACAACCGGAAGCCAATATGGAAACAGGACAAATTAGCGAAAAGATAAGAAGAGGAAAGCATACAACCAGGCACTCTGAGTTATTTTATGTAAAACCAAATACCTATATTATGGATACTCCCGGCTTTAGCTCTCTTTATATTAATGAAGTGGACAAGATAGAGTTAAAAGATTACTTTGCAGAATTTCATGATTATGAAGAGAAATGCAGATTTATCGGCTGCTTACATTTAAGTGAACCGGACTGTGGTGTAAAAAAGGCATTGGAAGAGGGAAAAATAAGCCCTGTTCGTTATGAAAGTTATAAAGTCCTCTATGAAGAATTAAAGAATATAAAAAAATACTAATTAGACTTAGTAGTGTCATTCTGATGACGGTAATATAACTTGTCATTCTGATGACAAAAATATAACATTGTCATTCTGATGATGAAAATATAACATTGTCATTCTGAGTCCCAATTCAGCTTTGCTGACTTGGGGCGAAGAATCTCTCAGAATTATAATGCTAAATAGCACTATAAACAAAGGAGATTCTTCGCTACGCTCAGAATGACACGCTTTTATAGCAATGATATATGTTATGACATATGTTTTAATATTATAGTATATGGCAAGCTAGCTTGCCATATGCAGAAAAGAGGTATGTATGATTATATTAGCACCGTCTATTTTATCTGCTAATTTTGTAAACTTAGGAGAGGACATAAAACAGGTAGAACAAGCTGGGGCAGAGTATCTACACATTGATGTAATGGATGGAGCGTTTGTTCCAAGTATTTCATTTGGAGCTCCTGTTATGAAATGTATACGTCCTATATCAAAATTAGTTTTTGATGTTCATTTAATGGTGGAAGAACCTATCAGGTACATTGATGATTTTGTAAAAGCAGGTGCAGATATCATTACCGTTCATGCAGAAGCCTGCAAACATTTAAATAGAACGATTGCCAAAATCAAAGAGGCAGGAGTAAAAGTAGGAGTTTCCCTAAATCCGTCTACTTCTTTATCTGTATTGGATTATTGTTTAGAAGACATTGACATGGTTCTAATTATGAGTGTTAACCCAGGTTTTGGTGGTCAAAAATTTTTGCCATTAGCCATAGATAAAATCAAATCTTTAAAGGAATTAATTCGTGTTAAGAATTTAAATGTTGATATTCAGGTAGATGGTGGAGTTAACACGGATAATGTATCAGAGATTATTGAAGCCGGAGCAAATGTTATTGTTGCAGGAACCGGAGTATTTGCTGGAGATATTATGAAAAATATAAAGAGTTTTAAAGAAATCTTTTCAAAGTACCAATAAAAGTATCAGCAAAAATATCAATAAATTATCAAAAAAATTATCAAAAAAAGTATCAAAAAGTATCAAAAAGTATCAAAAAAAGTATCAAAAAAAGTTTCAATAGGAGATATGTATGAAACAGAAACGAATTTTAATTTTAACCGGAGGAACCATATCTGTAGATTTTGCAAGTAAATTTTTGAAAAATCAAAAATTTGATGCTATTATAGCTGCTGACAGAGGGTTAAAAACAGTAGAAGAACTTAATTTACCGGTTGATTATATTTTAGGAGATTTTGATTCTGTTCCTTCTGATACACTTGAGAAATACCGCAGTTATACAAAAGAAAATAAGCATGTTATAGTGAAAGAGTATAATCCCGAGAAGGATGAAACGGATACTGAGATTGCCATTCAGTTAGCAACGGAATTAAAGGCGGATGAAATCGTAATATTAGGGGCAACAGGGACTCGAATTGACCATTTGCTTGCTAATATACATTTATTATATATACCATTAAAACAAAATATTCATGCTTGTATTATAGATGAACATAATAAAATATATCTAATCGATCAAAATACAACTCTAAATAAAGATAAGCTTTATGGATATTATCTTTCTCTTTTGCCATTAACAGAAACCGTTTGTCATGTTACTTTAGAAGGTTTTAAATATCCTTTATCAAAGAGAACGCTGCATGTGGGTGAAAGTATAGGAATTAGCAATGAAGTGGTAAGTTCCAGTGCACGTATTTTATTGGAATCAGGTGTATTGGTTGTTATAGAATCTAAAGATTAATTAGGAGGTAACTCCATTTATAATAGGAAAAGTACAAGGGGATGTTGCAAAACTATCACACTGGGCAAATTTGGATTTGTCGAATGGGGAAGGAAATCTCATTATAAAGTGAGATTCTTCAAACATAATTCAGCAAGCTGAATTTACTTTCAGAATAACAAAAATGTTTGCTTAGAATGACATTTTTTATATTGAAATAATTCCCAACTTTGAAAGGAGTAAGAACATACATGAAACTAGGAATAGTAGGTTTACCTAACGTAGGTAAGAGTACGTTATTTAATTCACTGACAAAGGCAGGTGCAGAATCGGCTAATTATCCCTTTTGCACCATTGACCCTAATATTGGTATCGTAGCAGTACCAGATGAAAGATTACAGGTTCTCGGAGATTTATACAATTCTGAAAAAGTGGTTCCGGCAACTGTAGAATTTGTTGATATAGCTGGTTTGGTAAAAGGTGCCTCCAAAGGAGAAGGTCTTGGTAATCAGTTCTTATCAAACATTAGAGAAGTAGATGCAATTGTTCATGTTGTAAGATGTTTTGAGGACAGCAATATTATTCACGTGGATGGTTCGATTAATCCATTAAGAGATATTGAAACTATTAACTTAGAATTGATTTTCTCCGACTTGGAAATACTAGAAAGAAGAATTGCAAGAACTTCCAAGGGATCAAAAAATGACAAAGCGCTAGCTAAGGAATTAGAATTACTGGAGCGTTTAAAAGCACATTTGGAATCTGGTAATATGGCAAAGAGTTTTAAAACGGAGGATGAAGAAGAAATTGCTTTACTAAGCAGTTACAACTTGTTAACTTATAAACCAGTTATCTATGCAGCAAATGTCTTAGAAGATGATTTGGCAGATGAAGGTGCAAGTAATGAACATGTTCTAAAAGTAAAAGAGTTTGCAAAGGAAGAAAAATCAGAAGTATTTGTTATTTGCGCTCAAATTGAACAGGAAATTGCAGAATTAGATGATGATGAGAAGAAAATGTTCTTAGAAGATCTTGGCTTAAAAGAATCCGGATTAGAAAAACTAATTCGTGCAAGTTATAATATTTTAGGTTTAATCAGCTACTTGACAGCAGGACCCAAAGAGACAAAAGCTTGGACTATTGTAAAAGGGACAAAAGCACCTGGTGCAGCCGGTAAGATTCATTCGGATTTTGAAAGAGGTTTTATTCGTGCTGAAATAGTAAGCTATAATCATTTGGTAGAGTGTGGCAGTTTTAACTCAGCCAAAGATAAAGGCTTAGTTCGTTCAGAAGGTAAAGATTATGTGGTTCAAGACGGAGATGTTATCTTATTCCGATTTAATGTATAGGAAAGTGGTGAATGCAAATGCTTTTAGATATGGCGACAAGTATTAAGTTCCCTAATTTAGGAATAGAATTCAATAATGTTGGTTCCTCCATTGATGTATTTGGTTTTAAAATAGCATATTACGGGATTATCATTGCAATAGGTATGGCAGCTGGTTATTTAATAGTCCAATGGCAGGCAAAACGGACGAAACAAAATCCCGATTTGTATCTTGACTTTGCACTGTATGCGATTATTTTATCTGTAATCGGAGCAAGACTATATTATGTAGCATTTACCTGGGATGAATTCAAAGATAATCCAATTCAGATTTTTAATACAAGGCAGGGTGGTTTAGCCATCTATGGCGGTGTTATTGCAGCTGTATTAACAGCACTGGTTTATTCCAAATTTAAAAAGATATCTTTTGGTTTATTGGCAGATACAGCATGTCTTGGATTAATAACCGGTCAGATTATAGGGAGATGGGGCAATTTCTTTAATCGAGAAGCCTTCGGAAAATATACCAACGGACTTTTTGCTATGTTACTGGATATTCGTGATGTTAGTTATGATTATACGGCGCCTGTATCTTATCTTACTGAAAAGTATGCCGATAAACCGGATGCTCTAAATCGTATACTGGAGATTAGAGATAATCCTGTAATAATCGATGGAATTACCTATATTCAGGTTCATCCTACATTTTTATATGAATCTATGTGGAACTTAGTGGTACTTATTCTATTAGTTCTATATTCCAAACATAAGAAATTTAATGGTGAAGTGTTCTTACTATATTTAGCAGGATATGGTTTGGGAAGAGTATGGATTGAGGGATTAAGAACAGATCAGTTATTTTTATGGGGTACCCCATTTGCTGTATCACAAATACTTTCAGCCCTTTTAGTAATTGCTGCAGCCGCAATCATTATCATAAGAAGAAGACAATTAAGAAAGCATGCTAAATAGGTCTAAATTACTATTTTGTTGTAAAACACAATATATAGGCACATTTTGTACTTTTTAAAATAATAATGCTACATCTTGTATGAAGTAAAACATGAATACAAGCTCTATCTTTCCTAAGGTAGAACTTGTATTTTTTTTTGCGTTTTTTACTTGATAATTTCACAAAACTAAGATAAAATAGCATTAGAAGTGGAGCAAAGTGGTGGAAAGTGGAGTCGAGTGGTGAATAAGGTGGTGAGTTCCATGTTCATGGGTGAATATAATCATACCATTGATGCCAAAGGGAGAATAATTGTACCATCAAAGTTCAGAGAAGCCTTAGGTGATGAATTTGTTGTTACTGGAGGTTTAGATGGCTGTTTATTTGTATACCCTAATGATGAATGGATGGAATTCATTGCTCAGCTGAAAAACCTACCGGGAAGTAAAGAAGCCAGACAATTGCAGCGATATTTTTTGGCTGGTGCAGCCAGTTGTGAAGTGGACAAGCAGGGAAGAATCTTAATTCCTAACAAATTAAGAGAATCAGCCGCTTTAGAGAAAGATATTGTATTTGTTGGGGTTCTAAACAAAATTGAAATCTGGAGCAAAGAAAGATGGGATAGCAATAATGATTATGGCGACATGGATCAGATTGCAGAACATATGTCTGAGCTTGGATTAAGCTTTTAGGAGGTGCTTTGTGGACACTTTTTCAGAAAATATTAATTTTAAACACAAATCAGTATTATTAGATGAAACTATTGAAATGTTAAATATAAAACCTAATGGCATATATGTTGACGGAACCTTAGGCGGGGGAGGTCATTCTTATGAAATATGCAAACACTTAGGCGATAAAGGACGATTAATAGGAATTGACCAGGATGAAGCGGCTATCTTAGCCGGCAGCGATAGACTAAAGGAATTTGGTGATAAGGTTACTATTGTTCGAAGTAATTATTGTAACATGAAAACCGTTTTATTAAATCTGGGAATTCAAAAGGTAGATGGAATTCTATTAGACCTTGGGGTTTCCTCCTATCAGTTAGATACACCGGAGAGAGGCTTTTCTTATAAAGAAAATGCTCCATTGGATATGCGGATGGATACCAGGAATGAAATCACTGCAAAAGATATTGTAAATGGTTATAGCGAACATGACCTTTATCGTATTATTCGTGATTATGGTGAAGACAAATTTGCAAAGAATATTGCAAAACACATTGTCAGAGTCAGGGAAGAAAAACCAATTGAAACTACAGATGAATTAACAGAAGCAATTAAAGCAGCCATACCGATGAAACTACGAATGAATTCAGGACATCCGGCGAAAAAGACTTTTCAAGCTATTCGTATTGAACTAAATAAAGAATTAGAAGTTTTAAGTACATCATTAGACCATATGATTGAAATGTTAAATGATAAAGGAAGGCTTTGTATCATTACCTTCCATTCCTTAGAAGACAGAATAGTGAAAAGCAGTTTTCGAAAAAATGAAAATCCTTGTACATGCCCACCAAACTTTCCGGTTTGTGTATGTGGCAATATATCCAAAGGTACTGTAATTACCCGAAAACCAATTGTACCTTCGGATGATGAAATGATAAACAATAAAAGATCAAAAAGCTCTAAACTAAGAGTATTTGAGAAAAAAGCATTAGAATAAATAATCTCAAGAAAAAAAGAGATACAAGCGGGGGAGGATATTCCATGGTAGAAAGAAAGAAACGTTATAATTCTAATTTATACAGTATAGAAGGTAATGCAGCAAGAAAGCTGCAGGCAGTACCGGGATATCAGGAAGTTGAACGTCCGAATCCAAGGCAACAAACGAGAAGAGAAGTTCAGAAAAGACATAAGGTAAATTCAAGTATGGATATTGTATCCATGCTTATACTTACCTTTGCCATTGCTGTAACAGTATATGCCTGTTTAGAGTATTTAAGCGTTCAATCCCGTGTTTCACAAATGGATAAAGAAATTGTTCAATTGGAAAGTGAATTGATTAAAATACGAAATGAAAATACTTCTGCATTATCAGAAATTAAAACATCTCTGGATTTAGATTATATTTATGATGTAGCAACCAAGGAATTGGGAATGGTATATCCCAATAAAAATCAAGTTATTGCCTATAAAAGTACTTTAAGTGATTATGTAAGACAATACAAGGATATTCCGGAAGTAGAAAGTTCTAATATAATTGATAAAATAATAAACTGAGGTACGGAAATTGAATAGAAGAGCGAAACCAAAGAAAATAAAGTATTTTACACCCAAAATGCAAGCAAAGTTATTGCTTGTTTTTTGCGTTATAATCGTTGCTTTAATCGGTTTGATTATTAGATTGGTATACTTGAATCAAAAGGATGGTGAAAAGTATGCCAAACGAGTTTTATCCCAGCAAACTTATACAAGCAATAGCATTCCCTATAGACGTGGAAGTATATTAGATCGTAAGGGAACTGTATTGGCAACCAGTCAGAAAGTATATCACTTGGTTTTAGATGTAAAATATATGCTACAGGAAAAAGAAGAGAATTTAAAACCAACCATTAATGCACTTGTAGAGACCTATGATAGTTTATCCAAGGATGAATTGATGAAAATTGTAAAAACAAAACCAGAAAGCCAATATGTAAAGCTCCTTAAGAATTTAACTTATGAACAAATGGCTGTATTTAAGGATAAAATGGAGAAAGACAGCCATATTAAAGGAGTTTGGTTTGAGGAAGATTACATAAGGCAATACCCCTACAAGTCATTAGCAAGTCATGTCATTGGATTTACAGCCAGTGGTAATGTGGGAACCTGGGGTATTGAGCAATATTACAATGATGACTTAAATGGAACCAATGGCCGTGAGTATGGCTATTTTGATTCTGAGTTGAATCTGGAACGAAATATTAAACCAGCGGTAAATGGAAATACGGTAGTTTCCACAATTGATGCTAATGTGCAGAATATTGTACAAAAACAGGTTGATGCATTTAACGAAGAATATGGCAGTAAAAATATAGGCGTTCTAATTATGAACCCAAACAACGGTGAAATTTATGCAATGGCTTCAAACAAAGCTTATGATTTGAATAATCCAACGGATTTGACTTCTTTTTATAACAAGAAGGAAATTGCCGGTATGAATGAAGATGAAAAGATGGAAGCATTAAATAAGATATGGAGAAACTTTACCATAAGCGACGCCTTTGAACCCGGTTCCACATTTAAACCGGTAACCGTAGCTTCTGCACTGGAAGAAGGTATTGTATCGCCCAACTCTACTTACATATGTGATGGCTATGAAGAAGTAGGAGGATATGAAATTAAATGCAGCAACCGTACCGGACATGGTGAATTAACCTTACAAGAAGCACTTATGAAATCTTGTAATGATGCTATGATGCAGATAGTAGCAAAAGAGGGTAAAAAACTATTTTATCAGTATCAAAATTCGTTTGGACTTGGGGAAAAGGTTGGAATTGACCTTCCAGGTGAAGCAAGTGGTATATTAATGGCTAAAAAGGATCGGAATAATACTGCATTGGCAACCAATAGTTTTGGACAGAATTTTACTTCTACTATGTTACAGGTTGCAGCTGCTTATTCTTCATTAATCAATGGCGGATATTATTATCAGCCACATGTAGCAAAGGAGATTATCAATGATGAGGGTGCAACGGTCAAGGCATTTGATAAAAATTTAATTCGAAAAACCGCATCCAGAGAAACATCAGATTTTATAAAAGAAGCAATGTTCCAAACAGTTGAAGCCGGAACGGCAAAAACTGCAGCGGTACCTGGCTATACTGTAGGTGGAAAAACAGGAACTGCCCAAAAGCTGCCAAGAGCTGCCAAGACTTATATTGTTTCATTTATTGGAAATGTTCCAGCAGATAATCCGGAAGTTGTAATCTATGTTGCTATAGATGAACCACAGAATGTTATTAAACAGGCGGATAGCTCTCTTGCAACGAAATTAGCCAGCAAAATATTGGCTGAAGTTCTTCCATTTTTAGAGGTTTATCCATCAAATGATGAAGCATTTACCGAGAATGAAAGTAATACCGGCGATAATTCTAAGAAAAACACAGAACATACTTCTGGTACAGATACTAAAACCAATAAAAATAACAATTCGTTGACTAATCAGTCTAATGAAGTTAATAATACAGAGAGTGGGCAGGAAACGAATCCGAATGGTGATGGTACCACAATGGGCAATACCCCAGCAGATGGTACTATAACAGGTGATACCACAGCAGATGGTACCGGAACAGATGGCACCACAACAGAAGACAATTCTGAAACATCAGATGAATTTGACCCTGATGCACTAACTGATTTAGGTACTGAAACGGGAGAGTAAATCTATTTAAAGTATTTGGTAAAAGATTAATCATATCCTCATGAATTATGTAATAAAATAAAGCAATAAGATATATGAGGATGCTTATGGCAAGAAATAAAACCTTCAATCGCCGCAACGTGCTTATAATTATAATATTTGTTCTTATAGCAGCTACAGGGCTTACCGTCAGACTTGGGTATTTAATGGTTGTAAAATCAGCAGAATATGCGAAAAGGGCGGAAGACTTACACGAAAGAGAGCGTGCCATAAAAGCGGCAAGAGGTATCATATATGATCGAAATGGAATTGCAATTGCTACCAATAAACCAGTTTCTACTATATCAGTAATTCACAGTCAGATAAAAGAACCAGAAAAAGTAATTCAAGTCTTATCTGATTTACTGGATATTGATGAAGGAAAGGTTAGAAAAAGAGTAGAAAAAAGATCTTCCATTGAAAGAATTAAGTCTAACGTTGACAAAGAGATAGCAGACAAAATTCGGGATTACGATTTGGATGGTGTTATGGTAGATGAGGATTATAAAAGGTATTATCCTTATGAAACTTTAGCATCGAAAGTAATCGGCTTTACTGGCAGCGATAATCAAGGAATTATAGGATTAGAGGTAGCATATGAGAAATATCTAAAGGGCATAGATGGCACTATATTAACCCTTACCACTGCATATGGCGTAGAAATAGAGAATGCCGCAGAAGATCGTATCGAACCCAAAGCCGGAAATAATTTATACATTAGTTTAGATGTAAATATACAAAAATATGCGGAACAGGCAGCTTTAAAAGTGATGGAAGCCAAACAGGCGAATAATGTGAAAATGGTTATTATGAGCCCTAAAACAGGTGAAATCTATGCTATGGTTAATGTTCCGGAATTTAATTTAAATACTCCATACACTTTAACTGATAATATGCTGGAAGGAGTGGATATGACCACCTTGACCAGTGCCAAAAAGAATGATTTACTAAACAATATGTGGAGAAATCCATGTATTAGTGATACTTATGAGCCAGGTTCTACGTTTAAAATAGTGACGGCAACAGCAGCTTTAGAAGATAAGGTAGTTTCTTTGGATGACCATTTCTTTTGCCCAGGATATAAAATTGTAGAAGACAGAAGAATACGTTGTCATAAAGCCGGCGGGCATGGCAGTGAAAATTTTATAGATGGAATCAAGAATTCCTGTAACCCTGTATTTATGGAACTTGGTGCAAGAGTTGGTATTACCAATATGTATCAATATTTTAAGAAACTTGGACTATTTCAAAAAACCGGAGTAGATCTTCCTGGTGAAGCCCGGTCTATTATGCATAAGCCGGAAAAGGTAGGAGCAGTGGAATTAGCCACTATATCCTTTGGACAGTCCTTTCAAATTACTCCTTTACAGCTATTAGTGGCTGCAAGTGCAGTAGTAAATGGAGGCAATTTAGTAACTCCCCATTTTGGAATCACTGCAAAAAGTCCGGATGGAACTACAGTGAAAACCTTTGAATACCCGGTCCAGCCAGGTGCTGTTTCCAAAGAAACTTCAGAGACTATGAAGAACTTATTAGAACAGGTAGTTGCAGATGGAACAGGAAGAAGAGCTTATTTACCAGGCTTTCGTATTGGTGGAAAAACTGCTACTTCAGAGAAATTGCCAAGAAGCAGTAACAAATACATATCTTCCTTTATTGGTTTTGCACCTGCTAATGATCCTCAGGTAATTGGAATTATCTTAATTGATGAGCCAGTAGGAATTTACTATGGTGGTACCATTGCCGCCCCGGTTATAGCCGAAGTATTTGGTAACATATTACCTTATTTAGGTATTGAAGAAAGTTATACAGAAGCTGAAATTGAAAAATATAAAGTAGGTACCGTTGAGATGCCTGACTTTATAGGAAAGACAGTAAAAGAAGTAAAAGAAATACTGAAAACAGTGGATTTGGGAGAAGTATATTATTCCGGAGAAGGAGACACTGTATCAGAACAATTCCCACTGCCTGGAGAAAAAATAGAAAGAAATAGTGACTTGATTCTACACCTTAAATAGAATATAATAAACTAGTTGATTTTACGAAGGAAATAAAAGTGAATTCACTTGGGAGGAAATAAACATGGATTTTAAATTCTTAGTACCGGTTCTTGTATCATTTGCAATCAGTGTCATACTTTGCCCTATTATGATACCTTTTTTAAAAAGGTTAAAGTTCGGGCAATATGTTAGAGACGATGGACCGGAATCTCATCTTAAGAAGTCAGGAACTCCTACTATGGGAGGGATAATAATATTATTAAGTATCATCCTTACTTCACTTTTTTACATTGGAGAATATTCGGATATGATTCCAGTGTTATTTGTAACGGTAGGTTTTGGTATCATTGGTTTCCTAGATGACTATATAAAAATAGTTATGAAAAGATCCATGGGACTAAGAGCTTGGCAAAAATTAGTTGGCCAGATTTTAATTACTGCTATATTTGGTTATTATCTGGTTAATTACACGGATATTGGAACAAAAATGCTGATACCTTTTACAGGTGGATTAGCAGATGGTAAGTATTTGGATACTTCATTTTTATTTGTTCCATTGTTATTTATTGTTATGCTTGGTACGGTTAATGGGGCTAATTTTACAGATGGGCTAGATGGATTAGCAAGCAGCGTTACTTTATTAATAGCCACCTTTTTTTCAGTAGTTGCTATTGGGACCCAAAGCGGTATATCACCAATTACCTGTGCAGTAGCAGGAAGTTTGTTAGGCTTCTTAGTATTTAATATTTATCCTGCAAGGGTATTTATGGGTGATACGGGTTCATTGGCACTTGGCGGCTTTGTTGCAGCTTCCGCTTATATGTTACGTATGCCACTATTTATCCTTATAGTAGGCATGGTATATTTAGTAGAAGTTATTTCTGTTATGTTACAAGTAGGATATTTTAAAATATCTGGTGGAAAAAGAATATTCAAAATGGCACCAATCCACCATCATTTTGAATTATGCGGATGGCCGGAAACTAGAGTAGTTGCTGTGTTTTCTGTAGTTACAGCAGTACTTTGTATCATTGCATTAATTGGTTTATAAGAAAACGGCATATAAAATACCGGAATATAAAGTTAAGAACTTTCATAGTAAGAAAGAAGGAAATAATATGGACATAAAACATAAGAAAGTGCTGGTTTTCGGAACTGGTATCAGTGGGATAGCTGCCACTAAGTTGTTACAGCAGGTAGAAGCCGATATTACAATATACGATGGTAATGCCAATCTGAATAAAGAAGACATAGCAGCTAAACTACCAAGTAATTTTAATGGAAATATAATATTAGGAGAATTACCGGAAGATTTTATTAAAGAATTAGATTTAGTCGTTTTAAGTCCAGGAGTACCTACTGACCTTGAAATTGTAAATAAAATGAGAGACAGTCAAATCCCAATCTGGGGAGAAATTGAGTTAGCTTATTATTTTTCTAAAGGAAAAATAGCAGCAATTACCGGAACCAATGGAAAAACTACAACTACTACATTAGTAGGGGAAATCATGAAGACCTACTACAATAGTGTATTTGTTGTCGGAAACATTGGTGTACCATATACAGACATGGTTCTTAATACAACAGAGGATTCCATTACAGTTGCAGAAATGAGCAGCTTTCAATTAGAAACCATTCATGAATTTAAACCAAATATCAGTGCCATTTTAAATATTACACCGGATCATTTAAACCGCCATCATACTATGGAAAAATATATTGAGGCTAAGGTAAATATCACCTTAAACCAAGATAAAAATGATGTATGTGTATTAAATTATGAAGATAGCATATTAAGAGAAGTTAGTAAAAAACTAAAGACAAATGTATTTTTCTTCAGCAGTTTACATAGTTTAGATAACGGTATTTATCTGGAAGAAGAAAATATTTATTATAGTATTGATAAGAAAAGAACCTTTATATGCAATATACATGAATTAAATATATTTGGAAGACACAGCTATGAAAATGTTATGGCTGCAGTAGCCATTGGAATCTCTTTAGGAGTGCCAATTGACTGTATTCGCAAAGCTATTATTAACTTTGTTGCTGTAGAACATAGAATTGAATTTGTTACAACTAAGAATGGCGTAAAATATTATAACGATTCCAAAGGAACCAATCCGGATGCTTCCATGAAAGCAATTGAATCCATGGAGACTCCAACCTTACTAATCGCAGGTGGCTATGATAAAGGTTCGGAATTTGATGAATGGGTGGAGGCTTTTGGCGATAAAATACGCTATTTAGTCCTGCTTGGCCAGACGAGGGATAAAATTGCAGCAACTGCAAGGCGTCATGGATTTGACAATATTATCATGGTAGAGAGCTTATTAGAAGCAGTAGAGGTTTGCACTGAGAAAGCAAATCATGGCGACTCTGTATTGTTGTCCCCAGCCTGTGCCAGTTGGGGAATGTTTCAAAATTATGAAGAACGTGGACGTCTCTTCAAAGAGTATGTAAGAAATCTAAAAAATGCCGATTAATACTGTAAATATATACTGTCACTGCGATGAAAGCGTGTCATTGCTATGAAAGCGTGTCATTCTGAGCAAAAATTCAACGAAGTTGAATTTGCGAAGAATCTATAAATTAGAACAAGTAATCCATAAACTTGAAACAAAGAATCTATAAATGATAATAAAGTTAGGAGTATTTTATGACTAGGGCAGAACGGGAACAGGGGAAAGTTAAAAAATTTCATAGTTATTATGACTACAGTCTGCTGTTCTTAACACTATTTTTAGTGTGTTTTGGATTGGTCATGATTTATAGTACCAGCTCCTATAATGCCAGCAGAATCTATGGAAAGCCAACTTTTTATCTGGAGAAACAAGCAATATTCGGGTTGATTGGTGTATTCTTAATGTTGGTGGTTTCTAAAATTGATTATCATTTTTATATTAAGAAATTACCTATAATAAAGATGAGACCAGTTACGCTCCTATATATTTTCTGTATTTTGCTTCAAACATATGTATTAATTTTTGGAAAAGAAATTAAGGGTGCAAAACGTTGGATTGAATTAGGTCCATTAGGAAGTTTTCAGCCCTCTGAGTTATCCAAAATTGCGGTTATACTATTTACCGCTTACATAGTTAACCTGGCACCCAGAAAACTGGATAAATTCTGGGGATTTGTAAGAGTAGTAATATTTGTAGCACCTTTAATAGTGTTAGTCTTAATTCCTAACTTTAGTACTGCTTTGGTTATGGGCTGTATTATGATAGCAATCTGCTTTGTCGCCAGTAGGAAAAAGTTGTATTTTATCGTTTCCGGAATTATATCAGTGGGATTGGGAGCCATAGCCGTTTTTGGAGTAAGCTATCGTAGTACCCGTATTGATGTATGGAGAAACGTAGAAACCCATGATAGAGGTTATCAAATATTGCAAGGTTTGTATGCAATTGCCTCTGGAGGAATCTTTGGAAAAGGACTTGGAGAAAGTATGCAAAAGCTTGGATTCATACCAGAATCCCATAATGATATGATTTTTGCAGTTATTTGTGAAGAACTTGGATTATTTGGTGCTGTCGCCATTATCTTAATCTTTGTATTACTTATCTGGCGGCTATTTGTAATAGCAATCAATGCACCAGACCTTTACGGAGGTCTAATTGCTACTGGTACTTTAACTCATATTGCTATGCAGGTACTTTTAAATATTGCAGTTGTTACCAATACCATTCCTTCTACCGGTATTCCATTACCCTTTATCAGTTATGGAGGCAGTTCTTTAGTAGTTTTACTTATAGAGATGGGAATTGTTTTAAGTGTTTCTAATCAAATAAAGTATGAAAGATAAGCAATTGTAAAATAGGTATTTACTTTACCATTTCGACTACAAGCACAAATCAAAAGAAATTTCATATAGTAATAGTATATTTCTTATTGGTTTGAGGTGAACCATGGCAATTATTCAGATTGTTGGTGGAAAAGAGCTGAATGGAGAAGTTAACATACAGGGTTCTAAAAATGCAGTTTTACCAATATTAGCAGCAACAGTTCTGGTAAACGGAATTTCTAAGCTAAATCACTGCCCTAAAATATTAGATGTTTATCATATGATTAAGATTTTAGAGGCAATCGGATGCTTAGTTGAATGGGAAGGATCATCCATTATTGTTGATACAACAACCCTTAATACTTCAACTGTTCCGGAAGATTTAGTAAAGAAGATGCGTTCTTCTATTATACTAATGGGAGCTTTACTAGGACGGACAAAAACAGCAATTGTAACCTACCCTGGGGGATGTTCTATAGGTGCAAGACCTATTGACTTTCATTTACACGCATTTGCAAAAATGAATATCTCCCTGAAAGAAGAGGACGGGCTAATTTATTGCAATACCGATGATGTTATTGGTACGGATATATATTTAGAGTTTCCAAGCGTTGGTGCGACAGAAAATGTAATTCTGGCTGCCGTTTTAGCAAAAGGGAAAACAGTAATATATAATGCTGCAAAAGAACCGGAAATCAATGAATTATGTAATTTTCTAAATGCCGCAGGTGCTAATATTGTAGGTACTGGCTCCGATAAAATTGAAGTACTTGGAGTAGAAAGTCTACATGATGTGGAATACACTACAGCATCAGATAGAATCGTGGCAGGTACTTATTTGGCTGCTGTTGCAGGGGTAGGAGGGGAAGTAGTTCTAAGAGACATTAATTCCAGCTGTCTGGAAGGAGTTATTCTGGTACTCCAGGAAATCGGCAGCGATATTATATGCGGAGATGATTATATTCAGATTTCATCCCATGGCAGACCAAAGCCCATACCAATTATTAGAACAATGCCATTCCCTGGCTTTCCAACGGATATGCAGTCGCAAATGATGTCTGTGTTAATGATGGCAACTGGAACAAGTAAAATAGTGGAAGACATATTTGAAGGAAGATTCCAAAATGTAAAAGAACAATTAAAATTTGGAGCAGATATCCAGATTGATGGCAGAGAAGCCACCATCCGAGGTGTACCGGAATTATATGGTACTGACGTATATGCAAGTGAATTACGGGGCGGTGCTGCTTTAATTATAGCAGGACTTATGGCTAAGGGAAAAACCAATGTCCATAATTCTATTCATATTCAAAGAGGGTATGAGGATATATGTAGAGATTTAAGTAATTTAGGTGCTGAAGTTTCTTATATTTCCGAAAACAATCTGGTTGTTTCTTCGACGTAAGCCGATGGAATATTCAAAATTTATGGAAATTACTATGTTTATTTGCATAACCTATTTTTATGCAGAAAAGAGGGAGCATGAGAGAAAAGAGACAAAAGAAAAAGAAAAATGGTATTTTATTAAGACTTTCGAAAATACTGAAATTTTGCCTCTTCATTATTATTCCAACGCTTGTTCTTCTATTTATTAGTAGATTGGAAACTGCTATTGTAGAAGGAAGTAATCGTTATACTTCAGAGGAATTACAGAAAAAAGTTCTTACCAAAAAGACAGATGAAAATACCTTATTACTTTATTTAAGATATAAGTACGGTGAAACGGAGAGTATACCATTTATTGAACGTGTAGACATTGAAATGGAAAATCTAAACACAGTTAGGATTCAGGTTTACGAAAAAGTAATTACCGGTTGTATCGAATACATGGGTGGATATATGTATTTTGATAAAGATGGAGTTATTGTAGAAAGTTCCGATAAAAAACTGGATCAAGTTCCATTTATTACAGGTCTAAGCTTTAATAAAATGGTGCTTTATGAAAAATTAGATACACAAAAAGAAGAAATTTTCGACGTTATTTTGAATTTGACACAATTAATAAAAAAGTATGAATTGGATGTAGAGACCATTCAATTTAACTCTGATATGGAAGTTACATTATATTGTGGCGATATTCAGGTACTGCTTGGGAAACGAAATACATATGATGAACAAATTGCAGAGCTGAAAAATTTGCTGCCAAAAGCTCCTAAAGAGAAACTTACACTGGATATGAAGAACTTTACGGAAGGACAAAAGCGTATCATAGCAAAACCCCGGAAGTAAAAAAGAATAAATTAAGGGTTGATTATTTTGTCAATAAAAGCTATTATATACTATAGGATTACAAAAGAATAAACTAGTCTTATCAGACTTAAAAATAAGTAACTTCTTTTGTTAAAGAATGAAACTGTTTGTTTAATCAGTTGTTTTACATAGAGGGAAACAAATAGCTAAAAATTTGGATAAATAATTTTAAAGATTAGTATAGTGAAGGAGGAAGTACCTTGCTTGAAATAAGAACAAATGAAGCTGATTCATCTGCAAAAATACTTGTAATTGGAGTCGGCGGTGCAGGGAATAATGCTGTTAATAGAATGATTGAAGAAAACATAGTAGGTGTGGAATTTATCTGTGTTAATACTGACAAGCAGCATCTTAAAAACTGCAGGGCACCACAATGTATTCAAATAGGCGAGAAATTGACAAAAGGTTTAGGAGCAGGTGCACAACCTGAAATCGGAGAACAAGCGGCAGAGGAAAGCAGAGAAGAATTAACCAATTTAATTAAAGGTGCTGATATGGTATTTGTTACTTGCGGTATGGGTGGCGGAACAGGAACAGGTGCTACTCCGGTTGTGGCACAAATTGCTAAGGAAATGGGAATTCTTACAGTAGGTATCGTAACAAAGCCATTTAAATTTGAAGCAAAAGCCCGTATGAATAATGCAATTGGTGGAATCGAAAGATTAAAAGAAAATGTGGATACTTTAATTGTAATTCCTAATGATAAATTGTTGGAAATTGTAGATAGAAGAACTACAATGCCTGATGCTTTACGTAAAGCGGATGAAGTATTACAACAAGGTGTACAAGGTATTACTGACTTAATCAATGTTCCTGGTTTAATTAACCTTGATTTTGCAGACGTGCAAACGGTTATGAAGGACAAGGGTGTTGCTCATATTGGTATTGGTGTTGGAAAGGGCGATGATAAGTGTATTGACGCTGTTAATCAAGCGATTACCAGTCCTTTATTAGAGACAACCATTCAAGGTGCTTCTCATGTAATTATTAATATCTCTGGTGATATTAGTTTAATTGAAGCAAATGAAGCTGCAACCATGGTACAAGAACTGGCAGGAGATACTGCAAACATTATCTTCGGTGCCATGTATGATGATACGGCTCCAGATGAAGCAACTATTACGGTTATTGCAACTGGATTAGATGCTAAGGGTTCTTTTGCGGAACAAAAGGGTCCAAGCTTCTTAAAGCAAGGAATGGCAAGACCTGACTATAGGTATGGCACCAACAATAATATGAATTCCAGTTCTTCCTTTGGTAAATCACAAGGGCAGACGGCAGCAACCAGCAATTCTTATAACACAAAACCATTAAATCAAGGTTATACCAGTCCGATGAATACTGGTAACAATTCTTCATTTAATACTGGAGACACAAGTGGAATTAAGATTCCGGAATTTTTACAAAAGAATCGTAATCATAAATAAAAGTCTAAATTTTTACAAAAGAATCGTAATCATAAATAAAAGTCTAAATTTTTACAAAAGAATCGTAATCATAATAGAAGTCTAAATTTTTAATAACATTATGATATTTATAAGAGTATATTATATTTAAAAAGGTGGAGAAACTCATGAAAAGAGAGTGTCTTCACCTTTTTTGCACTTTGGTTGACTGAAATCTGTGTGGCAAACTTGTGTCCGCTTGAGAGAGGGGGGAGTGTGGCAAAATTGTCATTCTGAGAGCGTTAGCTCGAAGAATCTATTTTAAAGTGGGATTCTTCGAGCAGAATTCAGCAAGCTGAATTTGCTCTCAGAATGACAAATTTTTTACTTTGCAGCAGAACCGTTTTTGCGATAAATATAACAGACCCATTTTTTCGATAAATACAGCAAGCGTTTTTTAAACTAACATACTTCTTAAACTAACATACTTTTTGAACTAACATACTTCTTAAATTAACATACTTTTTGAACTAACATACTTCTTAAACTAACATACTTCTTAAACTAACACTATTTTCTAATTGACCCACTTCTTAAACTAACCCACTTTTTCAACTAACCCATTTCTTAAACTTCTATACCTATAAACTAATTCATAAGGACAACCATTTTTATATATAAATTGACAAAGAAAATAAAATGTAAATTTCTACGAAACTCCGACCAAGCTTATTATTTTACGACAGCATATTCAGGGAAAAAAATATTATGTATACAGAATACATAAAATTTCATCCTTTTTTGTAAGTATGGGTAAATGAAAAAACCTATTTTCTTACCAGGATGTGACAGGAAGTAAACTTAAAAAAATATATAATAGGTAAAGAAAATACAAGTTATGGAAGAGGGGGTGTGCTTGTACCTAGAAGTATATATTGATGTTATTTTTCTCATTAATTTTGCGATGGATATTTTGCTGCTTTTAATAGTAAAGAAAATCTTAAAGTGCAAAAGTACAAAGCTTAGAATGATTTTGGGTGGGGTTATAGGAGCAATTGGTGCATGCATTCTCGCAGTAATTCCGGATTTAAATGGAATTCTTCAATTTATATTTTCTTATTGCATCATTTGTACAGGAATGGTCTATGTTTCTTTTATTCAAAAAGGGTGGAAAGCAAGATTAAAGTCCATAGCAGTTCTATATATTGCAACATTCTTTCTAGGAGGCGTATTAAACTCACTTTACTATTATTCCAAGCTTGGAGTATTCTTTCGTGATTTAGTGAATGGTCGATTGTTTGGAAATCTGAATAAAACATATTTTGTCATTGCCATAATATTTGGAACTATAGCCATTATAGTTTTCATTCATACATATTACAGTTTTCGAAAAGGGAATTCGAGACTTTATGAGGCAGAATTGTTTTATAGGGAGAAAAAGGTTCGGGTAGTTGGCTTATTAGATACTGGTAATGGACTTTATGATCCAATCTATGGGAAGCCAGTAATAATAGCAGAATATTCAGTGATTTCTAACTTGTTATCGGAACATCAGGCAAAATTGCTCCAAATATGGTTGGATAATTTGGAGGGAAATAATAGTTCCTTTAGCCGTAAGGGATTGCCAGAGGAACTGGTACAGGATAACAATGAAGAACGACTGAATATTATGATGATACCTTATCACTCTGTAGGCAAAAAGAATGGGATTTTACCAGCTTTTACAATGGATAAGGTAATACTGTGGGACGAAGATGAACAGATTTGTAATGAGAAGGTTTTAACAGCTGTTTGCGCTGACAGATTATCGAAACAGAATGAATATCAAATGATTTTGCATAGGGATATTATGTGAATCTTAATGTAACTCGAATTCAATGAGATGGTAAAAAGCGAATCAAGTGGAGTTTATGTATAGGGAGGAAAAGTCAAAATGCTGTTGAAAATAACAATACCAAATAAAATTCAATTCCGTGTAATTCCTGACTTTCGTAGCATATTGTTTAATGGACGTGGGGAAATACACTATATTGGTGGGGCAGAGGTGCTTCCGGCACCTTTAGATGCACTTAGAGAAGCAGAAGAAATTGCGAAACTGGGAACCGAATATGATACAGAAGCGAAATCTATACTTGTAGAACATAATCTTAGGCTGGTAGTATATATCGCTAAGAAATTTGACAACACCGGAGTTGGTGTAGAAGATCTAATTTCCATAGGTACTATTGGGCTTATAAAAGCCATCAATACATATAATCCGGACAAAAATATTAAGTTGGCAACTTATGCATCAAGATGTATTGAAAATGAAATCTTAATGTATTTAAGAAGAAATAATAAAACAAAATTAGAGGTTTCTATTGATGAACCTTTAAATGTGGATTGGGATGGAAATGAGCTTCTTTTGTCCGACATTCTTGGAACAGAAGAGGATGTTATTTATAAAGGCATTGAGGAAGAAGTAGATCGAAAACTTTTAGGAAAAGCATTATCAAAATTAAGTGAACGGGAAAGAATTATTGTTCAATTGCGTTTTGGATTAAATACAGAAGATGGTAATGAACGTACTCAAAAAGAAGTTGCAGATTTACTGGGAATATCACAATCTTATATATCCAGATTGGAGAAGAAGATTATTAAACGTCTAAAGAAGGAAATGTTAAGATTAGAGTGACTTATTAGGATATTAATAAATAATATGATATTTGAAAAGTAATTAATAAATAAAAATACGATTGGTATATTCACGCTGTGTATCTTATGTTTCTCGCATTTATAAATATTTATAAAAGCAAATATTAAAAGCACTTCCATAAAAGGAAATTATTACATACTCGTGAACCGTATAAAGAGACATGAAAAAGTGAATCATTAAATTAAGTAATTAATGATTTGGGAGGTTTTCATATGGCTCTTTATAAGGTAGAAATCTGTGGAGTAAATACTTCGAAATTACCATTACTAAATAATGCTGAAAAGGAAGAATTATTTCAGCGAATATTAAAGGGGGACAAAGAAGCAAGAGAATTGTATATTAAAGGTAACCTTCGACTAGTTTTAAGTATTATTCAACGTTTCTCTAATAGTAATGAAAATGTAGATGATTTATTTCAAATTGGCTGTATAGGTCTAATGAAAGCTATTGATAATTTTGATATAACTCAAAATGTGAAATTTTCAACTTATGCGGTTCCTATGATTATTGGAGAAATAAGACGCTATTTACGTGATAATAACAGCATACGAGTCAGCCGATCTCTTCGAGATACTGCTTATAAAGCCATATATGCCAAGGAAGCTTTAATAAAAAAGAATGACAAAGAGCCTACTGTTACTGAAATAGCAAATGAAATAGGTATTAGTAAGGAAGATATTGTTTTTGCGTTAGATGCTATTCAAAGTCCCGTATCTTTATATGAACCTGTTTATTCAGAAGGTGGAGATACCTTATATATTATGGATCAGGTTAGTGATAAAAAGAATAAAGAAGAAAATTGGGTAGAAGAAATTTCTTTAAAGGAAGCTTTATCAAAATTATCAGATAGAGAAAAGAGTATTATTGAGCTTCGGTTCTATGAAGGTAAAACCCAGATGGAAGTTGCAAAAGAAATATGTATTTCTCAGGCACAGGTGTCACGGCTTGAAAAATCGGCATTAAAGAGTATGAAGAATTATTTAAGTCAATGAGGAAGGACGCTTTGTACTAAGTTTGTGAGACCTTCAAGGGTATGGGATGATATGTATTCTGGTCCATTGAAGAAATTCGATGGTTCTAATACCATAGGAATCGTTTAGAGCATATTGAAAAATAGAGAACTTAAGACAGCTCTATTTTTCAATATTGGCACGATTTCTATGGTATAAGAACCATGGCGAATTCTTCAAAGTCACAGAAAACATATATCCCAACCCTTGAAGGTCAATATACTGTATTGGGGGGCAAAGCTGTGTATTGATATTTTACTAATTAATTTATTATGTGGTATATGTTATTAGTGTAATTTGTTGTAACTTAAAAGGAGAAACATGGTAGTTATTCTTACAAGCAAATTTAAGAAAACAAATAAGTTAAAATGAAAAATAAATTAAAGTGAAAAATAAATTAAAGTGAAAAATAGAGTTATTTTTGAACGTAATATTTTGAATAATACTTTTTGACTAAATAGTAAAACACCTTTTAAGCAAGCATATTTAACATATCTTTAAAATCTTTAACATATTTAAAATCTTTAACATATTTAAAATCTTTAACATCTTTAAAATCTTTAACATCTTTAAAATCTTTAAAATCTTTAAAACATCTTTAAAACATCTTTAAAACATATATTAAAATATCTTTTTAAATATTTTGTTATAGTGATTATATAGGAAATTAATATCCGATTTTTTCGAGGCATTTTTCGGTGTCTATGTCTACTAGGATGACGTCGGTTCCTATTTGTTTGATTTCACAGAAGGCTATGACGAATTCGTGTTCTCGGCCTAGGATGCCCCAGATTTTGCAGGGACCGGGGACGATTATTTTTATTATTATTCCGGTAGTTATGTCGAATTCTATGTCGCAAACGAAACCAAGTCTTTCACCATCTCTACAATTTATAACTTCTTTTTCCTTTAATTCACACATTCGCATGACAAAACCTCCACTAAATGTATTGAATATTGATTTATTAACTAATATATGATACTTCTTCTATTATATGTTGGATATTTCTTGACCTTGGAAGATATTTTACTTATAATCTACGTAAGAGTATTATATTGCTGGGAATTTAAGGAGGTATTATTATGAAGTGCCCATTTTGTGGGAAGGAAAATACTAGAGTTATAGATTCAAGGCCTTCTGATGATAATAATTCTATTAGGAGAAGACGTCAATGTGATGAATGTAATAAGAGGTTCACCACTTACGAAAAGCTTGAGGCTATTCCCCTGGTTGTTATAAAGAAGGATAATAACCGTGAGTCTTATGATCGTTCGAAAATTGAAGCAGGTGTTTTCCGTTCCTGCCATAAGCGTCCTATTTCCGTAGACCAGATTAATCAATTAGTAGATGAAATTGAGACTGCAATTTTTAATAGAGAAGAAAAAGAAGTACATAGTTCTGTTATCGGTGAGATTGTTATGGATAAATTAAAGGAACTGGATCCGGTTGCTTATGTAAGATTTGCATCTGTTTACCGTGAATTTAAAGATGTAAATACTTTTATGAATGAGTTAAAGAAAATTTTAGATAATTAATGTTAGGATCTAGTAATTAACTATGATTAATTAGCTATACAGTAATTAGCTATACAGTAATTAGCTATACAATAATTAGCTTAAATCGATTCAAATTCAAGGCAAATGAGGGTTTCCTAATGAATGGAAGTCCTGTGGCATTTCAGCAGGAGTTCAAGCTCCTGCTGAAACAGGCAAGTCCTCTGATTTTGACTTAATTTATCAGACTTTTAATTACAAGATATCATCAAAACCCGGAAATGTAATCTGTTCATACTGATTTTTCGCCTCATATTGATGCAGGTATTGAAAACATGCATTTGTATCGTGTATATGGTGAGCGGTGCAGGTTTCTTTTAGTATTTTCATTAGCTTTGCGTTATTCGGACTGTGGATTTCATAAGCGTTTCCGTACTTGCTTATATATTTTTCTTTCATTCCAGGAAAGTGTTCACCTAATTTTTGATAGAAATATTCTCGATTTCCTTCTCTTAAAGTCAATCCCATTCCAAAGCATATAATTCCATATACCTTTGCTTTTGTGGAATAATTTAAAATCCCTCTTATATTTTCTTCAGTATCATTAATATAGGGCAGGATTGGGCACAACCAGACAATGGTAGGTATTCCGGCTTCATGCATGATTTTTAAAACTTCATACCTTTCTTTTGTGGTGCTTACATTTGGTTCAATTATTTTGCATAGTTCTTCATCATGCGTAGTTAAAGTCATTTGTACTACACATTTTGACTTTTCATTTATTTTCTTTAATAAATCTAAATCTCGTAAGATTCTAGCTGATTTTGTTTGTATGGCAAGACCAAATCCATAGGCTTCTATGATTTCTAAACATTTTCTTGTGTTCCCCAGCTTTTCTTCCAAGTGAATATAGGGATCGGTCATAGCTCCGGTACTAATCATGGATTTCTTCCTTTTCCTTCGTAGAGCTTCTTCTAATAATTCAGGCGCATTCACCTTAATTTCTATGTCTTCAAATTCATGATTTATCTGATAACATTTACTTCTGGAATCACAGTAAATACAGCCATGAGTACAGCCACGATAGATATTCATTCCATTTTGGGCAGATAAGATTCCTTTTACAATTGATTCATGCATATGTTTCTCCAAGATTCTTTATAAAAGATTTGCTTTTTCTTAAATTAACGGTAATATAGAGTGAGATATTTAAGAATTTCAATCATTACAAGTGGTATTTTATATTAATAAGGTTATGGGCAAGTAGCGTAAGAGGATTGCGAATATCCGCTTTGACTTTTGTTATATTTACACCATATATTTCAGTATTTTATTAATCAATTTATCTTTAAAATTAATTCTTTGTTCACTTATAATAGAACATATGGTCTGAAATATCAATAGCTTTTTTTAATTATAGGGAAATTAAAAAATAATTTTAATTTTGTTATAAATTTTTTGAAAAAGTTGAAGACATTTTAAATGCAAATTCGTTTTAATTATTAAGAGAGAAAGGAGGCGGATTATATTAGTAATGAAGTTTATTATGAGTATCTAATTGATACATATCAGAATTTAGTATTTTCAGTATGTTTTAAGATAGTAAAAGATTACTTTGAAGCTGAAGATTTGGCTCAGGAGACTTTCTTATCCGCTTATAAAAATCTCTCTTCCTTTGACAGAGATAAGGAAAAGGCCTGGCTCTGTCGAATAGCAACCAATAAATGTTTGGATTATTTGAAAAGGGCTGAAAGAAGAAGTATTCCTGTTGAAGATGAATATTTCCTTATTCAAAAAGATAATTCGCCTACTTTGGAAGAAAAGGTTCTTGATAATGAAATCAAACACCAACTGCTGGAGCGGTGTAATCAATTACAAACCCCTTATAAAGAAATTGCATTAGAGTATTTTTATTATGAAAGATCTGCAGCTGATATTGCAGATAAAACAGGTAAGAATTTAAAAACTGTTCAAACTCAGATTTACCGGGCAAAAGCAATGCTTCGGAAAAAATATGAAAAGGAGGCCGTATTAAAATGATAGAAAATTGCCATATTTCTGATGATATATATCTGGCATTTCAGCAAGATAAACTGAACCAAGAGGAACAAATAAAGTTCCTCACACATATTAGCCAATGTGATTATTGTTCTGAAAAATTGGCTGATTTTATGGAAGCAGATATAGTTCCAGTTCCACCAGACTTGAAACAGAATATATTAACGGCTTCCAAGAGAGCAGAGGTTCAATTTGTTAAGAATGCCAAGGAAATGACAAAGAGAATGCAGCTTATTCTCTACAGCCTTAAGGTTGGAGCTGCAACTGTTGGAGCATTTATTATGTTACTATTATTTATGAATTTATATAATGCAGATGGTTTAATCAAAATACAGCCTGATATTAAGAAGCAATCCAATACATTATCTATAACAAATAGAATTAGGGAAGGTACAGATTCACTTAATGAAAACTTATTTAACTTTTCCAATGGAATTATAAAAATGGAGGATAATAATTATGACAAATAAAAAGAATGGATTTTTTACTTTCATATTCTCCCTATTACCTGGAGCGGGAGAGATGTACTTGGGCTTTATGAAAAGAGGAGTTAGTACAATGGCAGTTTTTTTCTTAATAATTGCCTTCTCAGTTTGGTCGGGAATCAGTCCTTTTATGTTCGTACTGCCAATTGTGTGGTTTTACAGCTTTTTTACAGTTCACAATCTTCGTTCATTACCAGATGATGAATTCTTTGCAGTAGAAGACAACTTTATTTTTAACTTTGATGGAGACAAAGATAAAGCTTTGTCATTAGCCAGAAAATATAAAAACGTCATTGCAATATTTTTAATTGTAGTTGGAGTGTCTACTCTGTGGAATAATTTGAATCATATGTTTATGTATTTGTTACCAGATATATTTAGAGAATTTATAAATTCATTAAGTTATTATGGACCTCAGACACTTATTAGTTTTGCAATCATTGCTTTAGGCGTTTATTTAATTCGTGGAAAGAAAAAAGAACTGGATTTATTAGAAGATAAAGGAGGCAATCACAATGAGAATTCATAGAGTTGGGACTTTAACCTTTGGAATCCTGTTAGTTACCTTTGGCATGTTATTTCTTCTTCGCATTTTTATACCTGATTTGTCTTATGAATTCATATTGAAACTTTGGCCAATTGTTTTTATATTATTAGGTATAGAAATATTAATAGCAAATATCAAACAATCAGAAACCAAATTGATTTATGATAAGACAGCCTTTTTCCTAATTATTGTGTTATCCTTTTTTGCAATGGGAATGGCATTTATGGAAGAAATATTACGTTATGTAATAAATTATCGTATTGAAGATATACATCATATTTTTTAGAAGGAGAAGGGGAGGTAGAAGTAGAGGTAGGTATTAGAAGTAGAAGTAGATATTAGAAGTAGAAGTAGATATTAGAAGTAGAAGTATAAGCAGAAGTAATTGTTTTAAAATTGTCATTCTGAGCGTAAATTTAGCGCAGCTAAATTTTAAGCGAAGAATCTCGCTTTTAAAGAGAGATTCTTCGAGCAAAAAACGCTCTCAGAATGACAATTTTCTATTTTACAAAGGTTTCCACCCTAAAAACTTTCTTTCTAAAAAACTCCTTTCCTTTTCTCCTTTCCGCATGTCTCAGATTACCTAAAAAAATCTTGTAAATTTACAAATACTCTGCTATACTGACCATGGATGAATGCTTCCTTCATTGGAGAGAGACAATGGAAGGAGTTATGAAATGTTTAGTAAAGCACTAAGTGCAGCCGTCAACGGAATAGACGGTATGATCGTTACTGTAGAAGCAGATGTAAGCGATGGATTGCCTATGTTTGATTTAGTAGGTTATTTAGGTTCGGAGGTACGGGAGGCAAGGGAAAGGGTTCGAATTTCCCTCAAGAATTCTGGTTATCATCTGCCACCTAAAAGAATTACCATTAATCTATCACCTGCTGATATTCGAAAAGAAGGTACTGCCTTCGATCTTCCTATTGCAATCGCTATATTAACCGCTTTCGGTTACATTCCCCAAGAAAATCTTGAACATACCTTATTCATAGGTGAACTTAGTTTAAATGGTGAAATCAATAAAGTAAATGGTGTTCTGCCTATTGTTTATACTGCCTTTAAACAAGGATTTACCAGATGCATTGTTCCAGTCAGCAATATTAAAGAAGGTGCAGTAGTGCAGGGAATAGATGTATACGGTGTAAGCAGCCTTCAGGAAGTGATTCGATTTTTAAACAATGATTCCCTTTTAGAACCTTATTTTCTTGATGTAGAGGAACTTTTTTCAAATCATACGGAAAAGGAAGATATTGATTTTTCAGACGTAACAGGTCAGGAGTTAGCGAAAAGAGCCATTGAAGTAGCAGCTTCTGGTATGCATAACATATTAATGGTTGGACCGCCTGGAGCAGGTAAAACCATGCTGGCAAAACGAATTCCAACCATTATGCCGGAACTTTCCTTTGAGGAAAGCCTTGAAATATCTAAAATCTATAGCGTATCAGGATTACTTAATAATAATCAGTCTTTAATTCTTAAAAGACCATTTCGGTCTCCACACCACACCATAACAACTGCAGCCTTAACTGGAGGTGGCGGAACTCCTATGCCAGGCGAAATTAGCCTATCCCATTTTGGAGTTCTATTTTTAGATGAATTTCCTGAATTTAATCGAAATACCATTGAAATATTAAGACAGCCTTTAGAGGAAAATGAGGTTACCATTACCAGATTACAAGGCACTTTCCGATACCCGGCTAACTTCATGATGGTTGCTGCCATGAACCCTTGTTCCTGCGGACATTACCCTGATCGGAGCAAGTGTAATTGTTCACCCAATCAGGTAAAAAGATATCTTGGTAAAATCAGCAGACCTTTACTGGATCGTATAGATATCTGCATTGAAACCTTACAGGTAAGTTATAAAGATTTGAAAGAGAAGAAAGTTTCTGAGACTTCAAAGAATATAAGAGAACGGGTAATGAAAGTAAGAGAGGTTCAGATGCAGCGGTATCGCAATGAAAACTTTAACTATAATTCTCAATTAACTCCGAAAACCATATCTAAGTACTGTAAGTTAGGAAAAGAGGAGCAAATTCTTATAGAAAAAGCATTTACCAAGATGAATTTAAGTGCCCGGGCATATCATAGAATTCTTAAGGTTGCCAGGACAATTGCGGATTTAGATAGTGCAGAAAATATTAATTTAAAACATTTAAGTGAAGCAATCTGTTATAGAAGTTTAGACAAAAAGTATTGGGAAGAATAAAAGGAGCCTGACTATGAATAATAAAGAATACTGGTTTTGGTTATGTAATATTCATAATATTGGATTAAAGAAAATACAAGCTATTTTAGATATGTATGAGACTCCGGAGGGAGCATTTCATGAAAGTGAAAAAGGATTAGAACTTTTGAAGGAATTAACGGATGCAGATAGACATATGATTCATAAAAGTAAGGATTCTGTAAGAATTAAAGAAAGTTATGCTAAAGTTATTGATAAGGGCATATATTTTGTAACAAAAGAGGACACTCAGTATCCTGATAAGCTCCGTAATATTTTTAATCCTCCCTTTGCACTTTATGTAAAAGGGAATCTTCCAAAGAATCATATTGGTTCTATTGCTGTAATAGGTGCCAGAAACTGCTCTGATTATGGCAGGGAGGTTACAAAATATTTCGCTGGGGAATTGGCGAAAGCCGGTTTGCAAGTTATTAGCGGATTGGCTAGAGGAATTGATGGGTTTGCCCATGAAGGAGCACTGGCTGGAGGTGGAAGCACATATGGGGTTTTAGGAAGCGGAATCGATATATGTTATCCAATTGAGAATTTTTCTCTTTATATGGATATGCAGAAGCAAGGGGGAATTATATCAGAATATGGAATAGGAGTGAATCCCAATCCCGGATTCTTTCCAATGAGAAACCGTATCATTAGTGGAATCTGTGATGGAATATTTGTAGTAGAAGCAAAAGAAAAAAGCGGCTCTTTAATAACAGTAGACATTGGATTGGAGCAGGGAAAGAACATTTATGCTATGCCGGGACGGATTAATGACCAACTGAGTAAAGGTTGTAATAATTTAATAAAGATAGGTGCAAAATTAGTTTCAGAACCAGAAGATATACTAGAAGATTTCTTCCTTAATTATAAAAATAGTGAGAAGGATATGAAAAAAAACTATAAATTGCTTGAAACCAAAGAAAAAATGGTATATGATAGTTTAAGTTTCTTCCCGAAGCATATGAATGAGATTGCAGGAGAAACTAATTTTAGTATACATGAATTATCTGAAATTCTTTTAAACTTAGAACTAAAGAATTATATAAAGCAGGTTAGAAAGAATTATTATGTATATATTCTATAAAATTATCAGAAGGCGACAAAAAATATAGGGGAGTGAATGGTAAGTGTCTAAAAATTTAGTAATCGTAGAATCGCCGGCAAAGGCTAAGACTATAAAAAAGTTTTTAGGAACCAATTATGAAGTAATGGCTTCTAATGGACATGTTCGTGATTTACCAAAGAGTCAGTTAGGTATTGATGTGGATAATGATTATGAACCGAAATATATAACCATACGTGGAAAAGGAGAGCTGCTTGCCAAGTTACGAAAAGAAGTAAAAAAAGCAAATAAAGTATATCTGGCAACTGACCCTGACCGGGAAGGGGAAGCCATTTCCTGGCATTTGTATCAGACTTTAAAACTGGACAAAAACAATACCAGTAGAATTACTTTTAATGAAATTACTAAGAATGCAGTTAAGAATTCTATAAAACAAGCCAGAGATATTGATATGAATTTAGTAGATTCTCAACAAACCAGACGAATCCTTGACCGTATGGTAGGCTATAGTATAAGCCCATTACTATGGGCTAAAGTGAAAAGAGGTCTAAGTGCAGGACGTGTTCAATCTGTTGCACTACGAATTATTTGTGACAGAGAAGATGAAATTAATGCATTTCTACCGGAAGAATATTGGAACTTAGAAGCAACCTTTCAGGTAAAAGGTGACAAGCATCCTTTAATTGCTAAGCTAGCTGGCAAAGATAATAGCAAAATAGTAATTCATTCAGAAGAAGAAATGAATCAAGTTTTAAAAGAGCTGGAAAATGCAGCTTACAAAATAACTGAGATTAAAAAGAGTGAAAGACAAAAGAAAGCACCACTTCCATTTACAACCAGTACTTTACAACAGGAAGCTGCTAAGACTCTTAATTTTTCCACTTCAAAGACAATGAGCCTTGCCCAGCAATTATATGAAGGTGTTGATATTAAAGGACATGGTACCGTTGGTTTAATAACTTACCTGCGTACCGACTCTGTTCGTATCTCTGAAGAGGCAGATGCCAATGTCAGGGAATTTATAGGTGAAAACTATGGTGAAAAATTTATATCTAATAAAGAAGATGTAAAAGAAAGCAAGAAAAGAATTCAAGATGCACATGAAGCCATCAGACCAACCTATGTAACGTTAACTCCAGTTGTTGTAAAGGAATCACTATCCAGAGATCAATTTCGTTTGTATCAGCTTATTTGGAAACGATTTGTTGCAAGTAGAATGCAGCCAGCTAAGTATGAAACTACAACAGTAAAAATAGATGGTAATGGTTATAAATTTTCTACTTCAGCTTCTAAATTAATATTTGAGGGTTACATGTCTGTATATACCACAGATGAAGATGAGGAACAGAATAAAACTTCATTAAAAGATATATCTGAAGATTCGGAACTTATTTTACAGGAATTAAATAAATCCCAGCATTTTACCCAGCCACCGGCTCATTATACGGAAGCTTCCTTAGTAAAGACTTTAGAAGAATTGGGAATAGGAAGGCCAAGTACTTACGCACCAACTATTACAACCATCCTTGCCAGAAGATATATTGTTAAGGAAAATAAAAATCTTTATGTTACAGAGCTTGGCGAAATAGTAAACAACATTATGAAGAAAGCATTTTCCAGTATTGTTGATGTGAATTTTACTGCTAATTTAGAATCCTTATTAGACAGGGTAGAAGATGGCACTGTTAATTGGAAAACCGTAATACGCAATTTCTATCCTGATTTAGCTGAAGCAGTAAAACAAGCGGAAAAGGAATTGGAAGAAATTAAAATTGAAGATGAGGAAACAGATGTAATCTGTGAAGAATGTGGCAGAAATATGGTGATTAAGTATGGACCACATGGTAAATTTCTTGGTTGTCCAGGTTTCCCCGAGTGTAGAAATACGAAGCCATATTTAGAGAAAATAGGTGTACCATGCCCGATTTGTGGAAAAGATATAGTTATTCGCAAAACAAAAAAAGGCAGAAGATATTTTGGATGTGAAAATAATCCAGAATGTGAATTTATGACTTGGCAAAAGCCTTCCACACAAAAATGTCCAAAATGTGGTAGCTATATGTTAGAAAAAGGTACAAAATTAGTTTGTAATGACGAAAAATGTGGTTATGTAGCAGTAAATAAGTAAATAATTTGTTGAATCGTATGTATAATTTGGCCAATTTGTATAAATTTCATGAATTGGCTATTGTTTTTAATAAAAATATATGTTAATATTGAAACCATAGCAGTATTTTAGCCTATTATTTATTAATTTTACTGTTATGATATACAGAATTAAATAAGTATTCTTATAGGTGGGGAGTACTAGGAGGTCATTACATGAGCGTACAGTTGCTAGATAAGACAAGAAAGATTAATAAACTTTTACACAACAATAATTCACAAAAAGTTGTATTTAACGACATATGTGAAGTATTAGGAGATATTCTGGAATCCAATATTCTTGTAATCAGTAAAAAAGGAAAAGTCCTGGGAATTAAGAATCGTGATGATATTGTAGAAATCAAAGAGTTAATTAAAGATACTGTTGGTGGTTATATCGACACCTTACTCAATGAAAGGCTGTTAAACGTACTGTCAACGAAAGAAAATGTTAACTTATTAACATTAGGATTTGAATTCGACAATGTGAATGATTATCAGGCAATCATAACACCAATTGATATTGCTGGCGAAAGATTGGGAACTTTATTCCTTTATAAAACCAATAATCAATATGATATTGATGATATTATCCTAAGTGAATATGGAACTACAGTTGTGGGTCTTGAAATGATGCGCTCTGTAAATGAGGAAAATGCAGAAGAGAATCGAAAAGTCCAGATTGTAAAATCTGCCATTAGCACCTTATCATTTTCTGAACTTGAGGCAATTACACATATATTCGAAGAGTTAGATGGCAATGAAGGAATTTTAGTTGCAAGTAAAATTGCAGATAGAGTAGGTATTACCAGATCAGTAATTGTAAATGCTCTTAGAAAGTTTGAAAGTGCTGGCGTTATTGAATCAAGATCATCCGGTATGAAAGGTACTTATATAAAGGTAATAAATGATGTAGTTTTTGATGAATTAAAGAAAATAAAAAAATAAAATTTACATGAAATTTATAAAGTTTATACAAAATATTATTATAATTATGTAGAATAATAAAGGATTTGTGAGCTCATATAGCTTATAAATCCCTTTTTTTCGATTTTTTACTACAAGATATGGTATTAAAAGCCTATTTTTCAAAATACTCCTTGTCTTTTTGTCTAATTATAATTATAATATGTTTAAATGAAAGGAGAGGGGTAAAATGATACAATCCAATGCATTCAACTATGTTAATATATTAGATAAAGCTGCTGATGCAAGCTGGCTCAGAAATGAGTTGATATCCAATAACATTGCTAATGTTGGTACACCTAATTATAAAAGAAAAGATATTCAATTTCAAACATATCTAATGCGGGAAATGTCGGGAAAAGGCTCCTTGGATCAAAAAGTGGCAAATGCCAATTTAAACTCTTTAGAGGCTACTGTTTATACAGATCATGCCAATTTGTCCTACCGTTTAGATGGTAATAATGTTGATATTGATGCAGAGAACGCAAATCTTACGGAAAATCAGATTCGATATTATACCCTTTTAGATTCCATGACAAAAGAATTTAGCAGAATTAAAGCTGTGCTTAGTGGCAATTAGGAGGTAAACTATGTCTTACATGAATGGAATGAATATTAGTGCCAGTGGTATGAGCGCACAAAGATTGCGAATGGATATTATATCTCAGAATATTGCTAACGTAAATACTACTAGAGATGAGAACGGACTACCCTATAAACGTCAGACTGTTGTATTTGCAGAAAAAACACCAGCACCTTTTGCAGGCTTTTTAAATAGTGCCACAGGTGCAAGAAATGGAAGCGGAGTGAAAGTAACACAGATAGTTAAGGATACCGCAACTCCAATGAACAAGGTTTATGACCCATCCCATCCGGATGCGGATGCAGAAGGTTATGTAACATATCCAAATGTAAATACAGTAACAGAAATGACAAACCTAATCGATGCAAGTAGAGCCTTCGAAGCCAATGTTACAGCATTTAACGCAACAAAAAATATGGCTTTAAAAGGTTTAGAGGTTGGTAAATGATAAAATATTATCAAACTAATAATGAATGCGTATATAATCGGATATATGCAGGAAAGAGGAAGAAATGGACATATCATCTTTAAATGGTTTATCTAGCTTAAATAACTTATATAAAGATAATAGTAATATAACAAAAACAAACAGAAATGAAACTTTTGATAAGTTATTTCAATCTGCACTTTCGATGGTTAAAGAAACTAATAATTTAACCAATGCTGCGGAACAAGCTGAAATTTCCTATGCATTAGGATTAACAGATAGTACTCATGATCTTCAAGCGGCTCAAGAAAAAGCGAATATTTCTTTACAGTATACAGTTGCTGTAAGAAACAAAGTCTTGGAAGCTTATAAAGAGATTATGAATCTACAATTTTAACTTAGTGACTAGGGGAGCAATGAGATGGCAGATAGATTAAAGAAGATACCAATTCAATTAAAAGAACAATGGAATAAGTATTCAAGTAAACAGAAGACGATTATTGTAAGCGTAATTGCTGCTGTCTTTTTGGCGTTAATTATTTTATATGTTATCTTAAGCAGAACACATTTTGAAACTTTACTTGTTTGTGAAACACCAAAAGATGCCAGTAAAGTTGCAGAACTATTAAAAGGAGAAGGCATCGAATATAAACTGGAAGATGATAATGTAACAATTTCAGTTGATAAAAAGAAACATGCAGATGCACTTCTGTTAATAGCAGGAAGTGATGTTCCGTCTTCAGGTTTTACAGTAGAAACACTTTTGAATAATGACCTAAGTACAACAAATAAAGACAGAAATCTTAAAAATCATCTATACTTACAATCTGAAATTAGAAAATATTTGATTACTATGAAGGGAATAAAGGATGCCCAAGTAACTTATGTTCCTGAAGATAATAGTTATAGTGTATTGCAGGAAAAACAGGATTATCCTGCAAGCGTTGCATTAACCATAACAAAGGATTTTGAAATTAAGACAGCTGAAACAGTTGCAGAATATGTTGCAGCGGCTATCGGCAATGAATCTACAGACAAGATAAAAGTCATTGACCAAAATGGCAATTTGCTATTTGGCGGCAAAGATGACTTATATTCGGGAAGTGCAAATTCCGTTTTAGAGTATAAAGAAAAACTTCAGAATACATACAATAATAATATATTACTATTAATGATGAAATTAGGATATGATGATGTCCAGCCTATGTTTAACTGGTCACTTAATATGGATAGGGTAGAGGAATTATTCACGGAGCAAATACCTGCAGATGGGCAGGAACAAGGTTTATATAAGAATTATTATTCTTATGAAGCCCAGAATACAGATGGTTCCAGTGGTGGAATTCCCGGAACAGATTCTAATGACGAAACTACATATAATATTCAAAAGGGTAATAATGGTTCCACCGTTTCTACTCAACAGATTGAGTACTTGCCAAGTGAAAGAGTTACCAATACGAAACGTGAAGTAGGAGCAGTTATTCCAGAGAAATCATCCGGCAGTATTGTATGTACAAAGGTTGTACCATACAAAGAGGAAGATTTAAAACTGCAAGGTTTATTAAAGGATATGACCTTTGAAGAATATGTTCTGGCAAACGATGGAAGAAAACAATTAAAAGTAGATGAAGAAGTTTATACTTTAGTTTCGCTGGCTACAGGCATTGCCAGGGATAAGATTCAAATCTTAGCTTATGAACAGCCTGTGTTTATACCTGCACAAACTACGAATAACTGGACTTTATACTTACAAATCGCTCTTGCTGTTTTAATCATAGCTTTACTATTATTTGTAGTATTTAAGGGTACTTCACCAGTTGAAGTAACAGAATTAGAGCCAGAATTATCGGTAGAGCAGCTCTTAGCAACTACTAGGGAAAATCAAACTTTAGATGATATTGAATTCTCTGAAAAATCAGAGACCAAGAAGATGATTGAAAAATTTGTTGATGAGAATCCGGAAGCGGTTGCACAGCTATTAAGAAACTGGCTCACCGACGAATGGAATTAGTCTAAAGGAGGATAGCATATGGCTAAGGCAAATGAATTATCAGGGGTACAAAAAGCTGCAGTGCTATTAATTGCTCTTGGTCCTGAAAAATCGGCTAGAATATTTAAGCACTTAAAAGAAGATGAAATAGAGCAGTTAACACTAGAAATCGCTAATACAAGAAGTGTTTCTCCAGCGACGAAGGAACAAATATTAAATGAATTTTACGAAATATGTTTGGCACAGCAATATATTACAGAGGGCGGTATTGCTTATGCGAAAGAATTATTGGAAAAAGCACTTGGCGAGGAAAAAGCGAAAAATGTTATTGGCAAATTAACTGCTTCCTTACAAGTCAGACCATTTGAATTCGTTCGTAAGGCGGATGCTTCTCAGATGTTAAACTTTATACAGGATGAACATCCGCAAACAATTGCCCTTATCTTGTCCTATTTATCATCTGCACAGGCTTCTGCGATTATATCATCACTACCGCCAGATAAGCAGGCAGATGTTGCAAGACGTATAGCCCAAATGGATCGCACATCACCAGATGTTATTAAAGAAGTTGAAAGAGTGCTGGAACGTAAGCTATCTTCTTTAGTAAATCAAGACTACACCATTGTTGGCGGCGTAGATGCAATCGTTGCAATCCTCAATACCGTTGACAGAGGAACTGAAAAGCACATTATGGAAACTCTTGAAATTGAAGATCCAGAATTGGCTGATGAAATTAGAAGAAAAATGTTCGTATTCGAAGATATTCTTTCCTTGGATGATAAATCCATTCAAAGAGTTCTTAGAGAAATTGATAATAACGAATTGGCTGTTGCTCTTAAAGGTTCTTCTGAAGAGGTTCAACAAGTTATCTTTAATAACTTATCAAAACGTCTTGGCACTATGATAAGAGAAGATATGGAATTTATGGGACCTGTACGTTTGAAAGATGTTGAGGAAGCACAGCAGAAGATTGTCAATGTTATTAGAAAATTAGAGGATTCCGCTGAAATTATTATTTCCAGAGGTGGAGGTGACGAAATAGTTGTCTAATATTATAAAATCTCAATTTGTTTATATTCATCATAGTGAAAAGAAAGTGATTGATACGAATGAGCTATGTGAAAAGCTCTTCCTTGACCGATTTACAGAAGATATGTATGCAGACCAGGCAGAAGATGAACTAGCAGCAACAGAGGAAGGCTTTTTTAAAGAAGGGCTGAAAGCTACTGTAGTTGAAACAAAGCTTACAGAGGAAGAAGAGAACTTAGTCAAACAGCAGAGTGAAGATATTATAGGGGCAGCAAATAAGCAAGCTGCAGATATAATGGTCAAAGCTGAAGAAAATGCGAAAAAAACTTGTGATTCCTTATATGAAGAAGCTTGTCAGAAGGGTTACAAGGAAGGGTTTGATAAAGGTAAAGCCGCCACCGAAGAGGCGAAGATAGAATTAGATAAGTTAATTCAAAAACAAAAAGCAGATTACCAAAAACAAATCGAAGAATTAGAACCTGAATTTGTAAAACTAATGTGTAGTTATATAGAAAAAATCACAGGCATTATAGTAGAAGATAAAAAAGAAGTTATCTTACATCTGCTTCACAATGGGTTAATTCATGGAGATAAGAGCAAGAATTATTTAATTAAAACTTCTAAGGATGATTATGAACTGGTATTATCAAAAAAAGAAGAGCTGCATGATTTGGTTATGAAAGATAGTATTATTGAAATTGTTATGGACAAAGATTTAAATAAAAATCAATGTTTCATAGAAACAGACAATAGAGTAATTAATTGCAGTTTAGATGTAGAGTTAAATGGCTTAATGGAAGATTTAAAGCTTCTTTCCCATTGTTAATATATATAGAAATGACTTAAATAATAGTTTCAACAAATTAAAAAATAGAAATGACTTTTTTACGTTGGAATTAATCTAAGAAGGTTTGGTACATATAAATATGACTGTTGATTTTAATAAGTACAGTGATTTACTTGATAAAAATTATGAAAAAACACTTGGAAAAGTTGTTAAAGTAGTTGGTTTAACCATTGAATCCATAGGACCCAATGCCAACTTAAACGACTTATGCTATATTGTTTCCAATGACAGGACTCAGACAGTAATGGCAGAGGTAGTTGGCTTTCGGGAAGATAGAATTCTGCTGATGCCATATGGTAATGTTGAAGGTATTGGCATTGGCAGTACAGTGGAATCAACTATGGCACCACTGAAAGTACCGGTAGGAGATGAATTGCTAGGTGAAACTTTAGACGGCTTAGGTAATCCCATTGATGGTTCTGAATTGGACTTACATGATTTTTACTCGGTTTTAGCGCCTCCGCCGGATCCTATGAAACGCAAATTAATTGATCAGGTTTTACCACTGGGAGTAAAAGCTGTGGATGGAATGATTACAGTAGGTAAGGGCCAGAGAATTGGTATATTTGCTGGTAGTGGTGTTGGAAAAAGTACATTATTAGGTATGTTTGCAAGAAATACCAAAGCGGATATTAATGTAATTGCTCTTATTGGTGAACGTGGCAGGGAAGTTCGTGAATTTATTGAACGGGATCTGGGGGAAGAGGGTATGAAACGTTCTGTAGTAGTAGTTGCAACCTCAGATAAGCCAGCTTTAATTCGTAAAAAGGCTGCCCAAACGGCTACAGCAATTGCTGAATATTTCAGGGATAAGGGAAAAGACGTCTTATTAATGATGGATTCCCTTACTCGTTTTTCCATGGCACAAAGGGAGATTGGTTTAGCTTCCGGCGAACCGCCGGTAACCAGAGGATATCCGCCCAGCGTATATTCTGAGATGCCAAAGCTCTTAGAACGAGCGGGATATGCAGAAAATGGTTCCATAACTGGTTTATATACTGTCTTAGTAGATGGTGATGATTTTAACGAACCAATTACCGATACGGCAAGGGGTATATTAGACGGACATATTATGCTGACACGTAAGATGGCTAACAAGAATCATTACCCTGCAATTGATGTATTACAAAGTATTTCCCGTGTTATGTCATCCATTGTTACAGCTGAACACAAAGAGCTTTCAGGTAAACTAAAGATGGTATTGGCTACTTATAATGAAGCAGAAGATTTAATCAATATCGGTGCATATAAAAATGGTTCCAATAAAAGCATTGATTATGCTATTTCTAAAATAGAAGCAGTAAATGAATTCTTACGCCAAGGAGTAGATGAAAAGCCTGAATTTAATCAAATTGTTGAACAATTGAAAAGCATATTTGCTGACTAGATAATGGGCTGCTGCAAAACTGTCATTCTGAGCGCAGCGAAGGATCTCAAAACTTGCTTAGGATGCCGAACTGTCATTGCTATGAAAGCGTGTCATTCTGAGCGTAGCGAAGAATCTCATTTTCAAGCGAGATTCTTCGAGCATAATTCAGCAAGCTGAATTTGCTCTCAGAATGACAAAGCTTGCTCTCAGAATGACAAAGCTTGTTCTCAGAATGACAAAGCTTGCTCTTGGAATAACAAAGCTTGCTCTCAGAATGACAAAGCTTGTTCTCAGAATGACAAAGCTTGTTCTCAGAATGACAAAGCTT
>ENA-UOOR01000846-UOOR01000846.1-fermentation-metagenome-genome-assembly--contig:-NODE-846-length-39750-cov-4.347273_pt1 | contig 39750 bp, 30 predicted proteins | sample MGYA00245780_ERZ724029 | MGnify/ENA primary metagenome ERZ724029 (study PRJEB28704, sample SAMN03018315) | fermentation metagenome | biome: anthropogenic terrestrial biome; feature: soil; material... | reverse complement strand
CAATATAATTATAGCCGTCGGTAGTTTCCGTACAGCCGCGCTGGCCGAACAGGGAGTTCAGAAAGCCGTTCTGGTAAAGCCCGTGCAGGTCATAGTGCTGGATAATAAGCCCGGCGGGATAGACCCTGTCCACCCAGGTGGGGGTGTCGGCAATGTCGTAATATGAGGTCTCGCCGGTGACGGCGTTCACCAGCACGGCGCCCACCACATCAGGGCCGCCGAAAAGCCCGATTTTTTTTGCGATAACTGAAGCGACCCAGTAGGGATTTCCTTCTTCGTCGATCTCAAAGTTGATTTCATAAAACATTTTTGTAGGATACTTGAAGCGCAGGTAGCGGTTGATGTTGCGGAAAAAGTACTCGGAAGGCGAATAGCGAATCCCGTTTTCCAGCCGCTTGACGGAAACCTCCTGGGACACCATGTCGATGACCATATAGGCGGGAATCCCGCTGCGCTGGTTGTTAAACCATTTGAAAAAGTCGCCGTAGTTGAGATAGGTAACGCGCACCGGCCGGTCCTGGAAATTGATCTGATAGCTGTCGCCGAAAACCTCAAACTGGGAGACCAGATCGGAAAGCTCCCCCAATTTCCGGTTGGCCAGAACGTTTGCGGAGGCCTTGTCCAGCATCGGAATTTGGTCAAAGGAGATTTCCGCCACCTCGGCGGAGAAGTCACCGGTTTCAACGCTGATCAGCGACGAATAATCCCGCGCGCGGATCAGCCGAAAGCCAATGACGCTGCCCACCAGCATCACGGCAAGGCAAAGACAGACAATGAAGAAAGGGACAGCAGCCTTTTTTCGGATATAGATAAAATAGCTTTTCGGTGTATCACCATGAAAGCCGCTGGTTAAAATCTCACAGACGAAGAACACGGCGCAGAGCAGCAGGATGAAGACATAAAAGTCACCGGAGTGGACGTTCAGCGCCGGAAGTCTGAAGTAATAGTACACCATGCCAAACAGCGCTGTGACCAGAATGCAGATCAAAATCCCGGAGCCCTTGGATCTGACCGGCCTGCCCTTCCCGGGGGAACGCCCGCCGCCATCGTTCCGGGGGACGCCGTGGTATTCGCTGGAATTATGGCCGGCGTCAGAACCGCCATGATTGATTATCATAAAGAACCTCCATATTTTTTAAGATGTCTCCGCATATGGTATATTGTACCTGAATTGAAGGCGGTTTACAAATCTTTTTGCGCGAAAGGGCCATCCGAAGCACGGGTCGGGGCCGGCGCAAAGCGCCGGCCCCCGATCGACGATGTTCATTTCAGAGCGGCCACGCCTTTCATGATAAAGTCGGCGCAGATATACGCGATTTCTATCGGCGGCTCATTTTGGCTGCTGCAAAGCCAGTCCCTGGTGACGGAAAGAATGCCGGAAACGAGATACGTACAGAAATATTCCAGCCTGTTTTCCTCCGCGGGATACCGGGCGATCAGGAATTTGCGGAAGTACTCGTCCTTCAGCACCAGAAAAAGGCGGTGCTTGAAATGCATATCCCCGTTATTGCACATAAGCGCCTTGCAGATGTCCGCGTTTTCGTCAACAAGGGTGAGAAGCTCGAGAATGAAATGGAAAGCGTCGCCGCCGGGGATCTCCGGGCGGTATTTTCGGCTGACTTCCGTCAGACTCGTAAAAACGCCTTCCTCCAGCCGGTTCAGCAGATCGCCGACATCCTTATAATGGGAATAAAAGGTGCCGCGGTTGACGTCGGCAAGTTCAGCGATTTCATGAACCGTGATTTTGTTTATATCCTTTTCCATCATCAGGGTGGTCAGGGCCATACGCAACTGACGCTGGGTCCTTCGGACGCGGCGATCCACTTTCTTTTCTTCCAAAGCTGTCCCTCCGATTCATTTATTCTATTGGGCGGGATCTACACCTTAATCCAATGGATGCCAGTTTATCAAAGGAATAGGCTAAAGTCAAGATAAACGACTTTATGTCGCTTTTATTGTACAAAGTTTAAAACTGGGGGATATCCAACGCCATGGCAGCGGCAATCCGCGCAGCGCATCGCGCATTATTTATAGCAAGCTGAACGTTGCTGCGGATGGATTCTCCGCCGGTAAGCTCCGTAATCTTATTCAGCATGAAAGGGGTCAGATCCTTGCCGTGAACATTTGCGGCTTCCGCGGCTTCCCGGGCGGTGTCGATCACGCCCTCCATATCATCGAAATCCATGGCAAACTGATGGGGGATGGGGTTGCAGACGAGAATGCCGCCGGATAGACCCATAGCCCATTTTGTATTTATGATTTTTGCGATTTCCCGCTCGTCCTTGGCGGCGTAGTCCAGCTTATATCCGCTGTCACGGCAGTAGAAGGCGGGAAATTCTATAGTGCCGTTGCCAATGACGGGAACGCCCATGGTTTCCAGGTATTCCAGAGTCCGGCCCATATCAAGCAGCTGCTTTGCACCTGAGCAGACCACGGCGACAGGGGTATGTGCAAGCTCCTGAAGATCCGCTGAAATATCCATGCTGTTCTCGCCGCCGCGGTGCACGCCGCCGATGCCACCCGTGGCAAAGACGCGGATACCGGCCCTTTCGGCAATGAGCATGGTGGCCGAAACGGTTGTGGCGCCTGTCCTGAGGGTGGAAACATATACCGGAATGTCCCGACGGCTGACCTTGCCCACGTTAAGTGAGGAGCACATCTGCTCCAGCTCGGATCTTGACAGGCCGACCTTGATCCGGCCGTCGATGATGGCGACGGTGGCGGGAAGCGCCCCTTCCCCGCGGATGGTTTTTTCCATCTCGGCCGCAAATCCCAAATTCCCGGGCCAGGGCATGCCGTGGCTGAGTATTGTGCTTTCGAGCGCGACCACAGGGGTGCCTGCGGCGAGGGCGGCCTGGATTTCCGGAAGCATGTCGATGTAAGACTTCATATTTTTTCCTCCGATGCTATGTGGTATGCCGGCAAAAAAACAAGAGTTTATGCCTATAGCATTATACACAAAAAATGGGGAGATAATCAAGGCAGATTGATAACCGGGGGAGAGAAATGAGTCGCTTTATGTATATTGCACGGAGCAGCTAAATCGTGTATGATGACATACAGAAAGGGGGGGATCGAGCAGTGGAGTTTAACAGGAGAAACGTCCGAACCCTGTTGCTTTTAATCACGTTTGCCGTGGTGGTATATACACTGGTGCAGAACCTGGGCGAGGTTTTTGGTGCGCTAAGGAGCATCTGGAGTATTCTGGGCACGGTTATCGGCGGGCTTTTTATCGCATTTATCCTCAATGTCCTGCTTCGTGCCTTTGAAAACGGGATATTCCGCCACATGAAGCAGGGGAACAGCCCGAGCCGCCGGAAGCTTGTACGCCCGGTTTCGCTCATCTGCTCTTTGATCATTGCCTTCGGCATTGTCGCGCTTCTGCTTGTGGTGGTCATCCCCCAGCTATCCAAAACTATATCGGAGCTTGCGGAAAAGCTGCCCGCCTATATCGCCTCCACAATGGTCTGGCTTGAGGAATTCCTCGGCGGGTTCGGCCTGTCCGTGGGATCGCTGGCGGATATCTCCATCGACTGGACCGGGACTTTCGACAAGGTAGCGGAGTTCTTCGGCAGCGACGGCGCGCGGGATATCATTGGTACGGCAACCGGCGTCGGGGCGACGGTGGTAGGCGCGGCGGTGGATGTGGTTTTCAGTATTGTTATCGCCGTGTATGTCCTGGCCAAAAAGGAGAAGATAGGGTCCTTTACCAAGCGCTGCATTAACGGCTTTCTTCCGGAAAGGCTGTCGAGGCAGGTTCTGCGGATAGCCTCGCTTTCCGACGAGACTTTTTCCAGCTTCATTTCGGGGCAGTTTTTGGATTCCTGCATTCTGGCCCTGCTCTGCTATATCGGTATGCGGATTTTCAGGTTCCCTTACCCGGAAGTGATTGCGGTTGTAGTGGGCGTAACGTCTCTCGTGCCCATGGTGGGTTCGGTTATCGGCGAGGTGGTGGGCGCATTTTTGATTTTGTTTGTGAATCCGCCGAAGGCCCTGCTGTTTCTGATCTTCATCCTTTGCCTCCAGCAGCTTGAGGGAAGCTTTATTTATCCCCGGATAGTCGGCAAGTCCGTGGGCCTGCCCGGCGTGGTGGTACTCTGTGCGGTTATCACAGGCAGCAAGATATCGGGCGTTTTCGGCGCGATGTTGAGCGTCCCCGTCTGCGCGGTGCTGTATACTCTTTTGCGGGAGGCCCTGGACGCAATTGAGACCGGGAGCGCCCCGCCCCGGAACACCGGGGGTTAAGCCGAGGGCCGACTGCTTGTCCACCCCATAAAAAAATAACGTCTGCCGATAATATCGGCAGACGTTATTTTTTTGTGCAGCCGGCCGCCGGGTGAAAAGGGGAAAACCCCGGGCGGCACCCGGATGCGCTTACGGTCCCATTACCGGGTTAAGGTTCGCCGCGGTGCGGCAGGCAGCGGATCAGATCAGGCGTCGACACAGACCTTGCCCGGGTTGAGGATCATGTCGGGATCAAAAATATGTTTAATGGCGGACATCAGGCCGTACGCCGTATCCCCGGCGGATTCCCTCAGGTATTCCTTTTTCGCGTGGCCGATTGCGTGCTCGCCGGACACCTGCCCTTCGAAGATCATACATTTGGTGTACGCCTTATCCATGAATATTTTGGCTCTTTTTTTGAAATCATCCTCAGGAAGGGTGTTGGTGCAGGCATAAATATGGAGGTTTCCGTCGCCGGCATGGCCGAAATTGCGGACGGTAAGCCCAACTTCTTCGCCAAGGCTGCGGGTAAAGCCGAGGAATTCGGCGATGCGGTCTACGGGGACGACCACGTCCAGCTCATCAAGCAGCTTCGTATCCGCTTCAATGGCGGTCAGGAAAGAGCTGCGGGCCGCCCAAACATCTTTTTTCAGGGTCGGGGTATCCACAACCAGAATATCCATAGCCGCGGCTTTTTCCGAAACTTCGGCCAGCTTCTCCATTTTAAGGTCCAGCTCATCCTCGCTGTTGCCGACAAAGGTGACGAGCAGGCAGGCGGCGACGGGGTCGCCGTTCATTGCCGTGGGGAAGACCTGGTTGCCGGTGAAGGCGGCGGAGGATTTAATGATATCGGCGTCCATGAACTCGATGGACTGGGGATCCAGATTCGCCAGCTTGATGCCGGGAACGGCGGCGATGCAGCTCTCTATGTCCGCAAAGGGGAGGATGAGGCTGACATCCATTTCCGGCTTTGGAATCAGCTTGAGGGTAAGCTCGGTGATAATGCCCAGAGTGCCTTCGGAGCCGATCATCAGGTGCAGCAGGCTGTATCCTGAGCTGGATTTGCAGACGGTTTTGCCCAGCTTCATTATTTCGCCGCTGGGCAGTACGACGGTCATGGCCAGAACATAATCCCGGGTGACGCCATATTTCACGGCGCGCATGCCCCCCGCATTGGTGGAGACGTTGCCGCCCAGGGTGGCGGTCTTTTCGCCGGGATCCGGGGGATACATCAGCCCATGCTCAAGAGCGTCGGCCGCCAGATCCTGGAGCAGGACGCCCACCTGGGTATGAACGACCAGGTTTTTCATATCGTAGGAGAGGATCTTGTTCATGCGCGCGGTGCTGAGAACAAGACCGCCGCAGATGGGTACGGAGCCGCCGGCCAAGCCCGTGCCGGCGCCGCGGGGCGTCACGGGGATTTTGTTGGCCGCACATATTTTCATGATTGCGGAGACTTCCTCGGTGCTCTCCGCCTCGCAAACGGCCTCGGGGGAAAACTTGCCATAGATCGGCATCTCGTCGTGGGTGTAGTCTGGGGAAATGCCATCTCCCATAAAGAAGCGTTTTTCGCCCACAACGGCTTTCAGTTGTTCTGCAATCTCGGGTGTAATTTTATGATAAGCTGTCATCTTATCTATCCTCCATCATAGAAACTTATGTACGCGGTTTTCGCGGGGGGGCTGAAAACGGCGACGGCTGTTACTGCCGTTAAAGTTATTAGATCATAGTTGTTCGCTGATGTCAAGGAAACATTGCCATATTGTTAGGCAACTAATACATTAAATTCGTGCATTATCAATAAAACAACGCCATTATCCCATTGGATACGGATTAACACCCAGGAGAATCAGGCCGCCTAAAAGGACAATGACGATCAGGCAGTAATACAGGCAGGGCAGAAGGTTGGTTCTGATGACCTTGCCCTCGTTTCCGATAGTGCCTGTGGTGGCGCAGGCGGAGACCACGTTGTTGACGCAGATCATGTTGCCTGCGGCGCCGCCGATGCTTTGCAGGGCGACGATGATGACCTGGGGCATGGCGAGCAGGGTTGCGGTTTCAAACTGCAGCGCCGCGAACAGGGTGTTCGAAACGGTGTTTGAACCGGACATAAAAGCGCCCAGAACGCCGATGATGGGCGCGATGACGATATAGACGCTCTTGAAAACATCCGCCAGAGCCTGGGCCATGCAAAGCAGCATGGAGGCGTCGGTATAGGTGGCGTTGATCGTGGTGTTGCGGTAGATGGCCACCATAGCGGTTCCGAAGATAATGGCGATGAAAGCCCCAAGAACCTGACGGCCGGTGTCCTTCAGGGATTCCTTGATCTTTTCGCCAGGCATCTTATGGATGAAAAAGGTCAGCACGCAGACCAGAACAAATGGGAATATGCCGGGGTTCCAGCCCCAGTTCCATTTCCAGTTGCAGGTTTCAATGCCCAATATCTTGGTGGCGCTGACGGTGAAGGGCGCGCCGGTGAGCAGGGTCTTGATGCCGAAAACGTTCAGGCGGGTGCACACAAGAATCAGGGCGATAAGGATGTAAGGAGTCCAGGCGAGAAGCTGAGGCATACCGTTATCCACGTCCGCCTTGACCTCCTGAATAGACCGCCAGCTGTCGTCCCAGCCCTCACTGGGTGCGAAGTCCCAGACGGTTTTGGGTACCAAAAAGCCCTTCTTGGCGGCGATGACGACGATAAACAGAGTGCAGATCGCGCCCACAAGGGAAGGGAACTCCGGCCCAAAAACGAAAGCCATGAGCAGATAAAAGGCGTCAAAGGTAAGGGAGGTGAACAGGGCGAAGGGCAATGCGGCAAAGGCGTCCCGGCCTTTTTTCTCTTTGCCAAACAGCTTGCACATCACATAAACGCCCAAAAAGACAATTAAGATACATCCGGTGGCGTGGCCGATGGCCGTGAATTTCGTCAGGGCCATTCTGAAGGCCTCCGTATTTCCGCCGAGGGCCTCCACCTGTGATTGGACGATTGTGGTGGCGGTGTTAGTGGGCGTGCCCACCGCGCCAAAAGAGACGGGTGTGCTGTTGTAGATCAGAGCGACGATGGCGGCGCAAAGGGGCGGAAAGCCGAGGCTGATGAGCAGCGGGGCTGCCAGGGCGGCCGGAGTGCCAAAGCCGGCGGCTCCCTCAATAAACGCGCCGAAGACAAAGCCAACAATGATGACCTGGATGCGCCGGTCGGGTGTGATGTTCTTGAACAGCCGCTGTATTGCGGTAACTGCGCCGGAGTGCTTGAGCGTGTTCATGACCAGAATGGCGCCGAAGATGATGACCAGAACCGAAATTGAGTCCAATGCGCCGCTGATGGAATACGCCGCAACGGTGACCCAGTCCTGCTTCCATACAAGCAGGGCAATGATCGCCGCCGTGATCCATGCCAGAGGCAGTGCCTTTTTTGCCCCCCAGTTGAAAACCAGCATCAGGACAATGGTAAGCAAAATTGGGACTGCTGCGATTAATGCATACACTTTTCTTCTCCCTCCAAAAATTAAATTATTATGACATCTGTTATCCCTTTCCGACACAGCCCCCCATAGACGGACTAGATTATACATGCAGTATACCACGATGAAAAGCACTTCGCAACCCGAAATTATAGTTATTGTACAAAAATATTATGATGGAAACATGAGAAATATGACAAATAGACAAACAATTAACGAGGATGCCTTTGTCCAATAAAAAACCGCGGGGCCGGCCGGCTCCGCGGTTGTCATTTTTGCTGTACTATGATTTGGTATTTGATTTTTTTTCCAGCTGCAGCCGGCGCCGCTCACGAATATTATCCGAAATTTTCTCCCAAAAGGCGGGGATGACGACCGACAGCTTTTTCTTCAGCCTTTTGAAAAGGCCCACAAGCAGGCGGACGGCAAAGTAAAGCGGATACAGGCCGAACAGGACGGCCAAAGCCAGCATGAGGGCGGCATAATCCTCTGCGTACCGGGCGGCGTTTTCCCAATAGGGAAAGACCACGCCTTCGCTGCTGATTGACCTCTCGCCGAAATTCAGGATGAGGCCGAAGGCGGAGGAGAGGGAAAACCGACCGGTGTTTTGAAGCGTCACGGCGTCGGTGAAGCCGGTTTCGGCGATATCCAGGGCAAACCCGGAAATCGGATTTGCGCAGACAAGCTCATAACAGCTCACGTTGGTTTCGGAAATGCCGTTCAGGGTGTCGTAATACATGAACATGCCCGCTTCGCCGCTGTAGGCCTTCCGGCTGGCAAAGTCATCCTCGCGGGATATCACGCCGGCAACCAGATAGGGCTTGTCGTCAATAGTGACCGTCATGCCGGCCAGTTCCACGCCGCCAAAGAGTTTCCAGGCCAGCGTCTCGTCCAGCACAACCTTATCGTGCATCAGATCGGTCTCCCGCAGATATCCGCCGGAACGAAGCTGGAGTGGGTGGAAGGCAAACCAGTCGCCGCCGACGCCGAGGGTGGTGACGCTTGCGCTGCCCTTGGTGCCCTTGACGGTGATCTTGGCCTCTGCGCTGTACGCGTCCACCCATAGGTTCCCGCCCTCCGGTGCCTCCAGGGACGCGTCGGTCAAAGCCTTTTCAACCGATTGCCGGAACTTATAGACGTCGGACAGGGTGACGCCCTTGCCTATCGGAAAGTAGGCCGAAACCTGAGCAAATCGGGTTTCGCTGCCGCCGCGATAGCGCTCCGCCATCTGCTGGGAGACCAGGGTGTTCCCGATGCGCCCGAAGATCACGAGGCAGGCGGCGCAGAGCAGGAACAGCACACAGTGGGGCAGGTGTGCGATGATTTTCGCTATTCGGGTTTTACTTGGTTTCCTCACCGGCCTCAGTCCTCATCAGTTATCCGCCAGCCTTACCAGCATACCGCTTTCAATGGGCTTGGTGGCGTTGGTTATCACAAAATCTCCGGTGAATACGCCGCCGGAAACGGCGCTGTTGGTATCGTCCGAGGCAAGCACCTGCACATCCGCCCGGGTGGCGGCGTACCGGTTGCCCAGGGGGCTGCTTTTGGCCACCACCACCAGCACGAAGCTGCCGTTTGCGTCCTCACGCACCGCGCTGTTGGGCACGACCACCTCATAGTTCTGGCTTTTCTGGCCGATGGAGACGGATACGGAGGTGCCGCTTTCCACATCACCCTTAACTTCGAACACGAGAATCTTGTTCTGGGCCGGCGCCTGGGGATCGACCCTGATGGTCGCAAGGGTGGCGGAAAGGCCGCTGCTGCCCCACCAGCCCATGCTGATCTCGGCGGAGTCCCCTACGGACACTTTTTTTGCCTGTTCTTTGGTGACGGTCAGGGAGACGGAATATCCCCGGTCCGGCACCTCGATGGTGGCCATGGGTGCGCTGGGATCGGTGGTGTTCCCGGCCGTGACGCCGATGGATTTGACGACGCCGTCCACCTGGGAATAGATGCTGCCGCCGGCGCCGCCGCTCAGCTCGTTGACCTTTTCGGCGGCCTGGGAGATCTGGCGCTGCATTTTCTGAAGCCCCAGATTGTCCAGCTTCAGCGTCTTGATGGCGCTTTGCAGTTCGTCCTGATAGGTGACGACGCTGTCCTTTGCGGTCTCGTAAATGGTCTTTTTGGCCGTCAGGTCGTCATAGGTATCCTGGGCGGCGTCCATAACGGCCTTGGCTTCCGTAACCTTCTTTTTCAGGCTGGAGTTGTCGGGGGACAGCGAGTCGTAATAATGGTTCAGGGCGCTGCTGTAAGCTGACGCGGCGTTGTCAAAAGTGCTCTGCGCGTCGGAGATGGCCGTGTATGCGGCCGACATGTCCGATTTTTTAAATTTCTTTCCGTCGGAGGCTTCGTATTCTTCCGTGCTGTCTTCATATTCCCCGGCCAGAAACTGCATATAGTCCTTCGCGTTGTATGAGGTGCCCTGAGCTTGGGCGGTGGCGTCTTCCTCAAGGGCCTTATACGGTTCAAGATATTTGATTTTTGTGGCGTTGAGGGCGGTTTCAGCCTCGTTTCTGGTATTCAGAGCGGCCTGAACGGCCGAATAGTCGCCTCCGCCCCCGGAGCCGGCGCCGCCTGCGGCCTCCAGCTTGTCCACGGCGTTGTTGTATGCGGCCGTGGCGGTCGCCAGGACGGTTTTCGCCACGCTGACGTCATTATCCGTAACGGCGTTATTGTCCCTCTCGGCGATTGCGGCCTCCAGCTTTTCCCGGACGCGCTTGATGGCGGGGTTTTCTCCGTTTCCGTCGGTCTCCCCGGCGTTGATCAACGCAACCTGATAGCTGTACTGAAGCTCCTCCAGGGCGGATTTTGCCGCCTCCAGCTCGTCGCTGTCTCCATCTGCCAGCACAAAGAGCAGGTCGCCGGCGGCAACCTGCTGCCCGACCTTGACAGCAACGGACTTGACCTTCCGGGAGTCCTCGGATTTGACCTCATAGGTCTCCGTGGCCTCAATGGTTCCGGTACCCCGGATCCTTGTGGTGATGGCGCCGGACTGGGCATATTGGGCCGACACCTCCGGCAGGGAGCGGTTCATGATGGTGTTGGAGAAAAAGGTCAGCACCAGCATGACCGACAGGAATACTATTGCGGCATTTTTTACCCAGCCTCTATTTTTGATCTTTTCTTCAGTCATAATGAACCTTCCCCAATAAGTTGATCTATCCCTTGACGGAACCGGAGTTTGCGATACCCTCAACCAGGTATTCCTCGCCGTGGAGGAACAGCAGCAGCGTCGGTATCATATAGATGGTGGCGATGGCGAAGGCCAGTCCGACCTCGCCGGAATTTATGGTCGACAGATACACGGACAGCGGCTGCTTTGTGGCGTCAGGCAGGAGGATCAGCGGCTGCTCGACCATGTTCCAATAATCGATGAATACGAGGATCGCGATGGAATAAAGCGCGCTGCGGCACTGGGGCAGGCAAACCCGCGTGAAGATCTGCCACTCGCCAGCCCCGTCCAGCTTGGCCGCTTCAATGAGGGCGGCCGGGATTCGGCGCATAAATTTCGTCAGCAGGAATACCGAGAACGGCGCGAACATCCCGGGCAGAATAATCGCCCAGCGGGAGTTCAGGATGCCAAGCCAGTCCGACACCAGATAGTTGGGAACGAGCGTCACCTGGTAGGGCATCAGCATTAAAATAACATAAAAGAAAAAGATAAACGCCCTGATTTTTCCCCGCCATCGGGAAAATCCGTAGGCCGCTATGGCGGCAATGGCTACCTGAAGCAGTACAATCGGGATGACAAGGATGACGGAATTCCAGAATTTATAAAGATAATCCGGACTCTTCAGCAATACGGTTATGTACTGGGAGAAGGTGACCTTGTCCGGAATGAATTTCAAGTTGACCCGCTCGGACATATAGGTGCCCCCCGATCCCGAGGTGCCCGAGGAAAAAACCACGCCGTAGTTGGCGGAAAGCTCGGACTGGGACATGAAGGAGTTGGAGATGGTCAGAACGGTGGGCACAAGAAACAGCAGGGCGAAGGCCGCGCAGAGCAAAAACATGACCGTGCGGCCGAAAAGGCGCTTTTTTTTCATCCCTCAACATCCTTTCCGAACCAATCCTCGACCTTGAAAAGGATCGCGATGATGACGACCATGACGATGGCCATCAGAACCGCGGCGGCGGACAGCTTTTGGTAATCGAGGGATTTAAACGTATTGTTCATGAAGTGCTGAAGCATATACAGCGTCTCATACGGATAGTCGCCGGTCAGCAGGTAGACCTCCCGGAACACCTTGAAGGAGTTGATCAGGGACAGGATCGTGACGAACAGCACCGTCGGTGAAAGATAGCGCAGCTTTATGGCGAAGAATTTATAGAGCTCGGAAGCGCCTTCCACGTCGGCCACCTCCAGAAGCTCCCGGGGGATATTGGCCAGAGCCGCCATGAAAAGGATCATATTGTACCCGAGGTTTTTCCATAAAAACAGCGTAATGACCACAAGCTGGCTGTATTCGGATTTCATCCAGTCGATCTTGTCCATCCCGAAAGTGAGCAGAAAGCCGTTCAGCGCCCCGTTGTAATGGAAAACCACCTGCCAGATCAGGACGATGGACGCTACGGGGACCATCATGGGGCTGAGGAAGAAGGTGCGGAACTGGCTTTTCAGCGGAATCCGGCTTTCCAGCATCAGGGCAAGGCCCATGGAAAGCACCACGGCCAGCGGCACGGCCACAGCCGAAAAGCTCAGGGTGTTCTTTGCCGCCGTGATAAAGGCGGAATTCTTAAGAAGGGCTAAAAAATTGTCCAGAAAGACAAATTCCGGGTCCAGGGGGCTTCTGACTATGGAGTAGTATACGACCACGCCGAAGGGAATGATAAAAAACACCAGAACGCCGAGAACGCTGGGGCCTATGTAGGCGACGCTGCGGAGAAAATCCTTCAGCCTCTCGTTGGAGCCGCTCCGCTTTCTCGTTATTTTATCCATCTTTCGCCTCCAGCACGGTACGGTAGTTTTTTGAAGTCACGGCGGAACGCACACGGGACGGACCTGATGCGCGTTCCGCCGTAATTTTGTGGGGGTTGAGGAATTCAAGCCTCAAACCGGGTTACTTATCTCTGTTCGTTGACATAGAGGGATACGCGGCTCTGGATCATTGCCGCCGTGTCCTCCGGGGATTTCTGCCCGGAAAAGAAGGCCTTGGCCTCCTCGTTTATGATGTCCATGATGGCCGTGTCGTAGCTGAATACCCGGGTGGTACCGTTAATGAGGGCCATAATCTCGTCGGCTTCCTCCTGGGTGAGGGTCTTAATCTCAATTTCCAGGGAACCCCATCCCCAGCCTCCCCTGGATTGCTCAACCTGCTCGCCGGTTACGGGGTCGGTATAGTACTCAGGCGTCATGGCCTCGGTCAGCTTCTTGTCAAACGCTTTCTGGTTGGTGGGGTAGTTCCAGATGTTGTACGTCTGATAGTCTTCGGTCAGCAGGGTACGCATGAATTCCCAGGCGCCGTCCTTATTCTTGCACTTTGAGGACATGGCCAGGCCGCTGTCTAGCTGGAAGGCGGTGCCGTCGCGGTTTTCAGTGGGGAAGCCGATGAAGGTGACGTCGCCCCCGAACATGGCCTTGTACATCTGATAATTCTCAAAATCGCTGAGGTAGAGCATGGAGAGCATCTGTTTGCCCGACGCGATCCGGCTGGGCTCATCCTCGTAGTCTCCGGCTTCCCAATCTATGCTTTCCCAGTCGAAGGTTTCGGGGAACAGGTCGGTGAAGGCCAGAAGCTTGATGAATTCAGGGCTGTCAAAGGTGCATTTTCCGGTGGACCAGTCGACGAAAGTGTCAAGACCAAGGGAGCAGCACTGATAGAGGATATCACTCTTCACGGTGCCCATGCCGAAGACCTCGGCGCCTTCCGGCATGGTTTCGAGGGCCGCGTAAAGGTCATCCAGGGTCCAGCCCGGTTCGTCGCCTACCACCGAGGAGGCGCCGACCACGGAATATACCGCAAAGCTGGGGCTTATCTGATAGAGCTTTCCGTCCTGGGAGAGGGCGTTAAACACAGGGGCAACAAGGCTGTCGCGTCCGCCGAGGTCGGTATCGCCGTCTATATACGTCCAGAGGTCCTCCAGAAGGCCCTTGGCGGCGTACTGCCGGATCGGGAGGCTGTTGGTGTCCATAATATCGGGTACCTGACCCGCAATAATCTCTGTGGACAGCTTTGTGAGGCCGGCCGAATAGTCTTCGTTGGTATTATACTCCGAATAGTCCTTGACCTCAATGCGATAGTTTTCATTTGCTTTGTTAAATTTGATAATCTGGCTGCGGAGGTTCCAGTCCAGATACATGCAGGCGTATGTCAGGGTCGTCTTTTGGCTGGAGGCGGAATAGGGAGTTTTGGTCAGTGTGACGATTTCATTTTCGTGACTGTCCTCTGTGTAGGTGGAGGAGAAGCAAAGAATCCGCCCATCGGGAAGGGGGGTGATAGAGCTGATATTATTGCTGTCCACGTCGGAATTAATCCAGGTAAAAAGCTTTTCGTTGGTTTCGGTTTTCAGGCTGTATCCGAAAAAGCTGGTGCCGGTGTCGTAATAGAAGTCGTAGTCTCCCGCGCCGGGATAAAGGTTCCAGGCGTTGTAAGGGGCGACGGCGCTCTTTCCGAAGCCCTTGGAGGCCACGTCTATGGGTTTTACAAGGTAGCCGGAGGAAGTCTCGTCATAGGCCATGACGGCCACGCTGCCGTCCGCCAGGGTTACCATGCCGTTAATCCAGCCGCCGTCGGACCCGATCTCAAAGAGCGGCGTGCCGTCGCCGTCGAGAACGGAAACGTTCCCTTCGCCGTCTGCGATATAGAGATTGCCCTGGCTGTCCACGGAGAAGTTCCTCATATAATAGTATTCGCTGTCCTTCTGCAGGAAGCTGAGGTCGATGGAGGTCAGCTCCGCGCCGGTCAGATCCAGCTTGCGGATGAAGTACTGCTCCTTGCTGTCGCCATAATAATCCCATTTATTCTGGGTGGTTTCGTCAAAACCGTCCGGCAGGTCGAAGGAGTAGGTGTAGAGGTTCTCATAGATCCAGATATTGCCGGCCGCGTCCACCGTCATGCTGTTGACGTTGGCGTTGCCCTCCATGCCTTCGGGAACTTTGGGCTGGGCATAGGCCGTCAGCTCCTGCATGTCCGTGCCGTCCTCTTTTATCGAGATCAGGGCGGTCCGGTATGTATCATATTCATATGTCTCCATGATGGGATTGCCGTCGCTGCCGGTTTCCCCCGTGGGATAGGATTCCGTTTGCGTGCCGTCCTTGATATTGGCGACCATGTACAGCCGCCCATCGTACCAGCTGCAGCTTTGGATATAGTCTATGCCGGACTCCGAGCCCACCGACGCATAATTGGCCACATAGACGTATTCGGGCGTCTCCACGCCGCCGTTGCCGGACGGACCGTTGGTCTTCCCGCCGCAGGCGCTCAGGCTCCCAAGAGCCAGAATGAGCGACAGTACGGCTGCCGCCGCCCTTTTGAAATTTTTCATTTTATTGTCCCTCCCAGATTGTTGGCTTCATCTGTACCAAGCGAATTAATACAGACAAGATATCATTGCTCAGTAAAAAAGTCAATGAAATTTGCGCACGGCCATTTCAATGTAAGATATGACGGCGGCCGGGCCCATATGTTTCGCTCCCCGGGACAATAGTGCATCGGAAGATATGCTTAATTAAGGAATGCGTTCTCTTGACATCTTTAAAAGAAGCAATATAATGAGAATGGATTGAATTATCCCGATTCAATTGATGAAAGGAGACAAAAAACATGGCAAAATATGTTTGCAATATCTGCGGCTACGAATATGACGAAAGCGCGGGCTATCCCGACGGCGGAATCGCGGCCGGAACGAAATGGGAGGACCTCCCCGAGGATTTTGTCTGCCCCCTGTGCGGGGCCGGCAAGGACGAGTTTTCCAAAGCCTGAACCATGGAAACTACCAGGAAGATTTTCCCCGAGCTGTTTTTTGTCGGCGGAAACGACCGGCGCCTGGCGCTGTTTGAGAGCAATTTCCCCATTCCCCGGGGTGTGTCCTATAATTCCTATCTGCTGATGGACGAAAAGACCGTCCTTTTGGATACGGCGGACGCCGCGCTGGGGGCCCGGTATTTCGATAATGTGGAACAGGTTCTCAACGGCAGGCCGCTGGACTATCTTGTGATCCACCATATGGAGCCAGATCACGCGGCGCTGGTTTCGGAGCTTCTTCGCCGCCATCCGGGTGTGAAGATCATCGGAAACAAGAAGACATTTACCCTGCTGGAGCAGTTCTACGGCCTGGCGCCGGACGGGTCGGCAATTGTGGTGGGCGAAGGGGATACCATCTCATTTGGAAAGCATTCGCTGACTTTCTATATGGCTCCGATGGTTCACTGGCCCGAGGCCATGGTCAGCTACGACCCGGTTTCGAAGGCCCTGTTCTCGGCGGATGCCTTTGGCACCTTCGGCGCGCTGGACGGCGCGGTCTTTGCAGACGAGGTGGGCTTCGACGCCCACTGGCTGGAGGACGCGAGGCGCTATTACACAAATATCTGCGGAAAATACGGCGCCCAGGTACAAGCCCTTCTGAAAAAAGCGGCCGCATTGGACATTGCGCTGATTTGCCCGCTCCACGGTCCGGTTTGGCGCCGGAAATTGGACTATTTCATCGGCCTTTACGACAAATGGAGTACCTATACCCCCGAGGACAGGGAGGTGGCGGTGTTCTATGGTTCCATGTACAACAATACGCTCAACGCCGTGGAGGTTCTTTGCGCCATGCTGGTGGAAAAGGGCGTCCGTGTCAAGGCGTACGACGTGGCGTCCGTGCACGTATCGGAGCTGGTGAGCGAGGCTTTCCGCGTCAGCCACCTGGTTCTGGCCGCGCCTACCTATAATAACGGGCTTTACCCGCAGATGGCCTCTCTGCTCCACGACATGAAGGCGCTGAACATCCAAAAGCGCACCGTGGCCGTGATCGAAAACGGCAGTTGGGCGCCTCAGGCAGGGAAGCTGATGACCGAGGCCCTGGCCGGGATGAAGGAAATGACCGTTTTGCCGGAGCGCGTCACCATTAAATCCGCTCTGAAAAGCGCGCAGCGCGCCGAGCTTCAGGCGATGGCGGATGCGATAGCCGCGTCAATTCAAAGCTAATACCCGCATTTTTCCGGGGAAGGCCCCAATGCCTTCCCCGGATTTGCCATATTTTGAGTAAGCTGGGCTTTTGCAGGAACATTACCGTATCGCCCCACGTCACACCAGTAATAAATCACGGACGGAGGTAAAAAAATGAAAAAGCAAATTCTTGCCCTGTTTGCCTCCCTGATCCTCGTTTTCTGCCTTGCCGGCTGCGGCGCGGCGTCCGCCCCGAAAACCCAGGCCAATGTTTCATACGGCGGCGGGGCCGCCGAAGAACAGGCGGAAAACCGCGGGCAGGCTGCCGATGAAGCCGGAGGCATCCATGATGGGGAGACGGAAATTCCCAGCGCCGCCGGAGAGAGCGGCGCGCCGGTGGCCGACAAGATCATTTATTCCGCCTATGCGGAGATTGAGACCCGGGATTTCGACGCTTCTGTGGCGGGGGTATACTCCCTTATCACACGCTACGGCGGATTTCTGGAGACCTCATCCGTTACGGGGAACGATTACTATGCATCCCGTTCCTCCCGCTCCGCCAGTTTTGTGATCCGGATCCCGTCGCAGCACTTCGAGGCGCTGACGGGCAGCCTCACGGAGCTGGGCAACGTACCCTACAGCAGCACCAGCGCCCAGAATATCACCGCCCGGTACAACGACACCCAATCCCGCCTGGACGCGTACGAGATCGAGTACGACCGGCTGCTTTCGATGCTGGAGCAGGCGAAAACCGTTGAGGAGATGCTGGCCATTGAACAGCGCCTTTCCGATGGGCGGTACAGCATCCAGAGCCTGTCCGACACCATCTCCGGCTGGGACAGCCTGATAAGCTACAGCACCGTTGAGCTGCGGCTTGATGAGGTTGTGGAATACACCGAGGAGCCGCTGGAAACCGGAAACTACTGGGAAGAAGTGGGGGCGGCCTTTTCGGCTACCTTGAAGGGGCTCGGCCGGTTTTTTAAAAACCTTCTGAAGGCCGTGATCGCCGTTTCGCCCATCCTGGTTGTTCTTGCGGCGGCCGCCGCCGTGGTGCTCCTTGCCCTTCGCCCCTTCCGCCGCGGCCGGAAAGGCAAACCGGGGCCCGGCCAAAAGGAAGAGCCGGAAGCCGATCAGGAAGATAAAAGTGAAAAGCCGGCTCCTTGACAATTCCTTCCGCCGATGATAGAATCTTTTTTACGGCCCATGGGGGAGTAGTCTGCCGTTTTTCAGCGGCGGCAAGTCAACAAACATGGCTTTTTGCCTGGCTTGCATTAAAAGACCAGACTCATGGATAGGCTAACCCTATCCATGAGTCTTTTTATGTTATAGCTGAATGATTGAAAGGACAGACAGAAAAGTGAAATATTACTGTCAGGACACTGAAGTTGTATTAAATCAGGTCGGCGGGACCCGCCGGGGTCTTTCCTCGGAGGAAGCCTCCCTGCGTCTTGAGCGAAACGGTAAAAACAGGCTGGCGGAGGGGAAAAAGGATTCCCTGATGAAGCGGTTTTTCTCTCAGATGGCCGACCCCATGATCCTTATCCTGCTGGCCGCCGCGGCTATTTCCGCCATCACCTCGTTCATGGCGGGGGAAGGTATGGCGGATGTTTTCATCATCCTGTCCGTCGTCCTGATCAATGCCGTGCTGGGCGTTTATCAGGAGAGCAAGGCGGAAAAAGCCATTGAAGCCCTGCAGGAGATGGCGGCGGCCACCAGCCGCGTTTTGCGGGACGGCCACGTCAGCGTTATAAGGAGCGAGGAACTGGTGGTTGGCGACGTGGTGCTGCTGGAGGCCGGGGACGCCGTTCCCGCCGACGCCAGGATCATCGAAAGCGCCAGCCTCAAGATTGAGGAGGCGGCACTCACCGGCGAGAGCGTCCCGGTGAATAAATTCATCGACATCATTAATCTCGAGGGAGCCAGGGACGTCCCGCTGGGAGACCGCAGCAACATGGCGTATATGGGCAGCACCGTTGTCTACGGGCGCGGCGCCGCCGTGGTCACCGCCGCGGGCATGGACACGGAAATGGGGAAAATTGCCGACGCCCTTGAAAACGCGCAGCAAGGCCAGACCCCGCTGCAGATAAAGCTGGCCCAGCTTTCCAAAATTCTGACCTGGCTGGTGCTGGGCATCTGCGTGGTGATCTTCGGCATCCAGATCATCAGGGCCGGCGGCTTCACGGGCGAGGTGATTCTCCACTCCTTCATGATCGCCGTATCCCTTGCCGTTGCCGCCATTCCCGAGGGGCTTGTGGCCGTGGTCACGGTGGTCCTGTCCATAGGCGTCACCAATATGTCGAAGCGCAACGCGATTATCCGCCGGCTCACGGCAGTGGAGACCCTGGGCTGCGCCCAGATCATCTGTTCAGACAAGACCGGAACTCTGACCCAGAACAGGATGACCGTTGTGGACCGTTACGGCGACGATGAAACGCTTTTGTCCACGGCCATGGCCCTGTGCTCCGACGCGGAGCTGGGCGAGGACGGAAAGGCCGTCGGCGAGCCGACGGAATGCGCCCTGGTCAACTATGCCGCGAGCCTTGGCCTGAACAAGGATCAGTTGAAGGCGGCCGCGCCGCGTATCGGTGAGGCGCCTTTCGACAGTATGCGCAAGATGATGTCCACCGTGCATTCTGCGAAGGACGGAATCGTGCAGTATACCAAGGGCGCCCCGGACGAGGTGCTGAAAAAATGTACCCACTACCTGTCCGGCGGAACGTGTATTCCAATGGATGACGCCGCCCGGGAAAAGATTCTTGCCGCCAATAAGGATATGGCGGACCGGGCCCTGCGGGTTCTTGCCGCCGCGTACCGTTCCTGGGAGAATCGGCCGCAGGACTTCTCAAGCGCCGGCCTTGAGCGGGATCTTTGCTTTGTGGGCCTTACCGGCATGATAGATCCGGTGCGCCCCGAGGTAAAAGACGCCATTATCGAATGCCGGAGCGCCGGGATTCTTCCAATTATGATCACCGGCGACCACGTGGACACAGCCGTCGCCATCGCCACGGAGCTGGGTATTCTGGGCGGCGGGACCCGGGCCGTCACCGGCGCCCAGCTCAACGAGATGTCGGACGAGGAATTTGCCGAGGCCTTCAGGAACATTTCTGTTTATGCCCGCGTCCAGCCGGAGCATAAGGTCAGAATCGTCAACGCCTGGCGGCAGGCGGGCTTTGTCACCGCCATGACCGGAGACGGCGTCAACGACGCCCCCTCGATAAAATCCGCTGATATTGGCGTGGGTATGGGGATCACCGGTACGGACGTTACGAAGAACGTGGCCGATATGGTTCTGGCTGACGACAACTTCGCCACCATAGTCGGCGCGGTGGAGGAGGGACGCCGGATATACGACAATATCCGCAAGGCGATCCAGTTCCTGCTGGGCTCCAATATGAGCGAGGTCATCAGCATCTTTGTCGCCACAATGATGGGTTTCGTCATTCTGGAACCGGCCCATTTACTGTGGATCAATCTGGTTACCGACAGCTTCCCGGCCCTGGCCCTGGGCGTGGAAAAGGGCGAGGCCGGCATTATGCGCCGCCGTCCCCGCGAGGCGCGGGAGGGCGTCTTTGCCGGCGGCATGGGCGTGGACGTGGCGTATCAGGGCCTGATGATCTCGCTGCTGACGCTGTTCTCCTATTTCCTCGGCCACCGCATCGAAAGCGGCGTCTGGGAGATTGCCCAAAGTTCGGACGGCGTCACCATGGCATTTTTGACCATGAGCATGGCGGAAATCTTCCACAGCTTCAATATGCGTTCCCAGCGGGGCAGCCTGTTCGGCATTACCGGCATGAACCGCGCCCTGAACCTGGCCGCCTTGGGCAGCCTGCTTTTCACGACCCTGGTGATCGAGGTGCCCGTCCTTGCCGACGCCTTCGGCTTTGCTCCCATCGGGTTCAACGAATACCTGGCGGCGCTCTTACTTGCGGTATGCACGATCCCCATTGTGGAAATCGTGAAGTTTTTCCAGCGGCTGGCCGCGAAGCCCGGAGCGGTCTGACTAATAAAATAAACGACTCCGCGTTCATTCGCGGAGCCGTTTATTTTTCCGGGCGGCAGGAAGCTTCAGCAGCCCAGCAGGTTCTTAAGTTCACCCCAAAGCTCCAGCACCCGGAATTTGAGAACGTAACCCCCGGTCTCGTCCGGGATCAGCATGGAGTCCCCGTCGGAAATGGCTTCCATGGCGGAGGAAGCTTCCGTGGCCGACAGGCACAGGGGCGGAAAGACAACGCACCACCAGTTGCGCCCCGCCCCCTCGCCCAGAACCACGCGAAGAGAGGTGTACGTCCCGGCGGGCAGGGCAAATCCGTCATATTCGCGGGTGGGATAATTCTCCCGACCGAGATCCACGCTGACGCGTCTGCCTTCAGCCGCGTCGGCGGCCGCGGCCTCTATGCCCTCCAGGGAAGCTTCCAGGATATCCAGGGCCTCCGCCGCGTTTTCCGCGGCCTCCAGCCGGGGGGAAAGGTATTCCAGCACCCGGTCGCGTACCCGGAGCTTAATTGCCTGCTCCGTCTCGTCATCCGAAACGGCGATCACGTGCAGGCGCACAAGGCCGGAAGACAGCCGCCCGCTTTCGCTTTCGGCCCAGGTTCCGGCGCAAAGGGACAGGCATAGTGACAGCAGCAGGGCTATTTCAATTTTTGTTAACCAGATTTTTTTCATCATATGTACCTCACAGTGATATTATCGCCATGAGGATCAGAGGTTATACCGGCCGGAAACATAAAAACAGACGGTTTTAAAACCGTCTGTTAGATTTACGTGAAATGCTTTTATCCCATGACAGAGCCCTGAATCCGGGTCAAGAATACCTCGCGGCAGCCTTCCGCCAGAGCGTCACGGGCTTTGGCCGCGGCGGATTCCGTTTCAAAAAGCCCGAATACGGCGGAGCCGGTGCCGCTCATCACCGCGCCCAGCGCCCCCGAATCCAGAAGGCGGTTTTTCATGCCGCGCACATCCGCGGCGCGGCGGCCCAGCACGTCCTCGAACACGTTATACATCCGCCTGGCCACGCCGGCCAAATCACCATATTCGATCGCCTTTACCATGCCGTCCGTATCCGGGCGGCAGCGGGACGCGCGGGAACCGATCCTGGAAAACAGTTCCGGTGTGGAGGCGGTGAAATTAGGCATACAAATCACCACGGCGCAGGCGGGCAGCGGGGGCAGGGGAGTGATCCGCTCCCCGCGCCCCTGTGCGAGCGCGGTGCCTCCCGATACGCAGAAGGGAACGTCGGAACCGACGCCTTCGGCGACGGCCTCAAGCTGCCGGGCGGAAAGCCCCGCGCCCGTCAGCCGGTTCAGCGCCCTGAGAACGGCGGCCGCGTCCGACGAGCCGCCGCCGAGACCGGCGCATACGGGGATGCGTTTTTTAATGCGTATGGCCGCGCCGCCGTCCCGTATGCCCGCCGCGGCGAAAAACGCCTTCGCCGCCTTAAGGGCCGAGTTTCTGTCGTCGCAGGGAATATAGTCCCTGTCCGTTTCAGCGGAAAAGCCGCCGTTCGTCAGCGTCACATGCACATCGTCGCAAAGGGCCGCGCTCTGCATGACCATGCGCAGGTCATGAAACCCGTCCGGCCTTTTCCCGAGTACATCCAGAGACAGGTTAAGCTTGGCGTATGCCTTTTCCATCGCGGCGGTCATTGCGCGAAAAGGGCGGGCATCAGCTTGATACCCTCGTCCAGAAACGGCCCCTTCCCGCCGTTTTTCTCCGTATAAGCGCAGCCGGAGCCTTTTTGGACACGGCTGTCATAGAGCAGATAAGGTACCGGGTCGCCGCCGTGGGCGCCGTTTTCCATATAAGTTTTATGGTCGGACAGGACCAGCAGGCGGAAATCCTCACCCCTTCGCTCCAGCTCCCCGACAAGGGGCCTGAGCACCCGCTCCGAAAGGCATTCGATGCTGGATATCTTATGGGGCAGGTCGTGATTGTGGGTGGCCTCGTCCGGCCCCTCCAGATGGACGGCGGCAAAATCGTGGGCCAGGAGGATATCCAGGGCGGCCTTTGTCTTGGCTTCATAATCGGTGTCCCATTCGCCGGTGGCGGTAGGGACGGAAACCGGCGTAAGCCCCGCAAGGCGCGCGATCCCGTGGCACAGGGGCACGGCGGAGACCACGCCGCCGGAAGCGCCGTAGGCCCGGGTAAAGTCCGGCAGTTTCGCCCCCCTGCCCTCGGCCCAGAACCAGATGCCGTTGGCGGGAAGCCTGCCTTCCCCGCGGCGCTTTTCGTTGATGGGATGGTGGTCGAGGATGGCGAAGGCCTTTTCCATCAGCGCCCTGAGAACGGCGGCGTTTGGGCAGCCGGAGGGCAGGAGCGGCCCGCAGACCTGGTTGAGATGATCGTGGGGCGGGGCCAGGAAGATTCCCGTGATGTCCGCGTTTTCCTGCACAACCAAATGCCGGAAGGAGGAGCCGGGGTAGACGGTAAGGCCGGCTGCCCGGGCCGCGGGCGCGAAATCCGGATGGGCAAAAAGCGCGCCTATCAGCGCGTCGGATTCCTCGCCTTCAATTGAGCCGGCGCTGTGGGACAGGATGCGGCGCGCTTCAAGGGGCATATCCCCGTCTTCGAAGCTTACCATGTTGCAGCGGTAAGCCGCGCCGCCTTCCGGCATCACGATGCCCGCGGCAGCCAGTTCCAGCGGCGCGCGGCCGGAATAGCATTTGCGCGGGTCGCAGCCGAAAATCGACATGATGGCGGTGTCGCTCCCAGGCGGAAAGCCTTCGGGGATGGTCTGCACGCTGCCCACCGTTCCCCGTTCGGCCAAAAAATCCAGAAATGGTTTTGCCGCGGCTTCCAGCGGCGTTTTTCCGCCAAGCGCCGGAATGGGGTTATCCGCCATGCCGTCGCCGATAACGAGAATAAATTTCATGTTGTACTCCTGAAGGGATATTTTATTCAGTATACCGCATACTATCGCCATTTTAAAGACAATCAGGGGATAAAACAGAAATAAAATATGCAATATAGGAAAATCGGTCAACCCTGTTTAAATGGGACTTTATTTGTGCGGGATTTTATGCTAAGATATAACTCTGTAAAATAAGTTTTTGACATAGGCTTTTGACAGCTTTACCGCATCTCAATTAAGGGGGAGCACTTCATTGGAAAGCACAAATACGCTGCGGGAAATCCTGGACGCGGAAAGGCGGGCCGTGGAAATTTATGACGGCGCGCTTACGCAGCGCAGGGATCTGGACGCGAGGATTGCGCGGGGAAAAGACAGCCTTGCGCACAAATATGCGGATAAAGTGAATATGGCTTTGGCGGCGGTTCGGGCGGAGGCGGCGGCGCAGGCCGACGCTGAAATTGCGCGTCTCGAGGCGCAGACCAATGCCCGGCTTGACACTTTGCGGGAGGGATTCGCCTTGTCGCGGGAGGGCTATATTGACAAGCTGTTCAGCCTTGTCACGGGAGATCTGGATGAATAAAGAGGACCTTGTCCCTCTGGACATCGCCCTGGCCACGGAGGCCCGCGGGATGTTCTCACGGCTGCTTACCGATGAGGATAAAAGTAAAATTGCCAACTTGCGCTCGGCGGACCAGCTGGTTATCTTGCTGCGGCACACCGAGAGCTGGGGCGCCGCCGTCAGGTCGCTGCCGCCTTCCGGGGTCACGGCCGAGCTTTTTTCCTTGGAGATGGAACGCCATCTGTATCGGGAATATGAGCGCCTGTACCGGTTTGCCCAGGAGTCTGCAAGGGAATTTCTTGTCTTTATGGCCCTTCGAGCCATCTGCCGGACAATCCTTGCCGCGCTCAGGCGGCTTGTCTCGCCGAATACAAAAGACTACACCGACCCCCTGCCGCCGTTTTTCCATTCACTCCGGGGCTATCACATCAAAAGAATCAGCGAAGTCAAAAGTTTCGAGGCCCTAAGCGAGGTTTTGGGGGACAGCCTCTATGGCCAGACCCTGAGTAAACTGGAAAAAGACACTGTTACCGGGCTTCCCCAATATGCGGATGCGGTCATAGCCCTTGAGGAGAGTTATTATTATATCGTCAACGAGCATTTGCTGAGCGGATATGCGGGGCCGGATAAAGAAGGCCTGGTGGAAAGCGTCAGCTTAAAAGCCGACCTTCTGGCGCTGTCCTATATGATGCGCCTGAGAAAATTCAATACGCCCATTGAAAAAGCCATGGAAATCCTGCGGCCCCTTCCGGGAACAATCAGCCGGGAGGATGCGCAGGCCATACTCTCCGCGAAGGATGACGGGGAAGTCGTCAGGCTTGTGTCCCAGGCGCTGCATCATCAGAGGCTTGGGGAAATCGAACGGATCGACGATCGGTTTCTTCGGGGTGTGGAGGCGGAATATTTCCGCGGGGTAGTGCGCGGGAAGCCGACGCTAAGGGTGGCGTATGCCTTCCTTATGCTTAAGGAGATGGAATGCAATATGCTCAAGCGGGTTTACGTTGCGCTGCAATACGGGTTTGACCCCGAAGTATTTATTATCTGAAGGAGGGGCGATGATTGGCTACAGAAAAACTGCTAAAGGCCGTGGTAACCGGGCCTGGTGACCAGCTCGATCATGCGATACGGGCACTGATTATCGGCCACCAGTTCCATCCAATAAACGCGACAAGCTCCATGAAGCTTTTAGGCAAGCTGAAGACGCCCGAGGGTTCCAACCCTTATCGCGGACATTTGGACACGGCGGTTACGCTGTTGTCGAAGCTTGGGATCGAGCCGGCTTTCAAAGCTTTTGAGGGTGCGGGATTCAGGCTGGAGGATACCGCCGCCTATATCCAGGAGCTGTCCGATAAAAGCGCGCGGCTCATTACCCACAGGAATTCCGCCCTGAGCCTTGCCGCGGACAGCGAGGCGCTTATAGGCCGCCTTGGGCCGTTTTCCGAGTTGGGCGTGGACCTGGCCGAGCTGCTGGCCGTCCGGCGGCTGGCGCTGCGGTTGGGGAAGGTGAAGCCCGGCGATTATGACAAAGTTTGGGCATATGCGGATAACGAGCCGGACGTGTTTCTGTTCCGCGCCGGCGCGGACAATGAGTATATTTACTGCCTTTATCTGGCGCTGCCAGGCGAGGCGGGCAGGTTGGCGGGATATTTTGGCAGCCTTGGCTTTATTTTTGAAGATAAGCTGGACACTGCGGGGATTTCCGGAATTCCGGCGGAGCAGATTGTCAGGCTGAGGGACGAAGTGAAGCAGGCGAAGGAAAAGGCCGCACTGCTGGAGGCGGAGCTGGCCGCTCTGGCCGATCGGGAGCGGGACGCCCTGCTCAGACGTTACTCCTGGCTGCGATACATGAGCGAGAGTTTTGCCCTTCGACGATATGCGGGTACGGACGGAAGAAGCTTTTTCCTGACCGGCTGGATACCGGCCAAGGACGCGGAGGCCTTTGAGTCGGCTACCGACAGCCTTGGCTGTGTCTGCACCTTTGAAGACCCCGACATCGAGGATGCGGGACACGTCCCGGTGAAATTCACAGCCGGCTTTTTCACCCGTATTTTTGCGCCCTTTGTTGAGATGTACGGCTACCCGGCCTATGGAGAGATGGACCCCCGCCTTTTCATGACCATAACCTACAGCCTGCTTTTTGGGGTCATGTTCGGGGATGTGGGCCAGGGCGCCGTGCTTGTGCTCGTCGGCCTGTTCCTGCTGAAGAAAAAGGGGATGTGGCTCGGCAGGATCATCACCGCCGTGGGCTGCTCCGCCATTGTCTTCGGCTTCGTATACGGCAGCATATTCGGCAACGAGCATATTCTCCCCGGCTTTAAAGTACTGGAGGGCGGGAATATCGCCGGAATCCTGCTGATCAGCGCCGCGGGCGGCAGCCTGCTCATCGCGGTATGCGGAATCCTCAACATCGTAACCGGGTTCCGGCAGAGGGACTATAAAAAGGCGCTGTTCTCGGCAAACGGCGTTGCGGGCGTCCTTTTCCTCCTGGGCCTTGTCACCGGAGTGGCCGGCGACCAGCTCCTCGGCTGGCGCCTAATGGGCAGCACGGCGTATTGGCTCGCCCTGGCGGCGATGCTGCTGTGTATCTGGCTGGGCGACTTGCTTGGCTGGCTGTGCGGCGAAAGAAAGGAGCGCCTGCATGGAGTCGGGATGCTCATACTGGAAGGTTTTTTCGATCTGTTCGAGGCTTTTCTCTCCTGGCTGTCGAACTGCCTTTCTTTCCTGCGTGTGGGAACTTATGCTATTTGCCATGCCATCATGATGCTCATAGTCTACACGCTTTCCGCCACTGAAGGCGGCTACTCCCTCATCGGCCTCGCGGCGGGCAACATCATCGTCATGGTTATCGAGGCTGTGCTGGTCTGCATTCAGGTTTTGAGGCTGGAATTCTATGAGCTTTTCGGAAGGTTCTATACCGGGCGCGGCGCGCCCTTCTCGCCAAAGATCATAAACTATGCCGATGTCGAATCCCGGGCAGCCTGACAACAAACCCTTCTACTTATAACACTATCTATTTCATATCGGAGGTCTTACCATGCTCAAGCTTATTTATCCCGCCATCGTGATGCTGATCCTGATCGTGCTGCCCCTGGCCGCTATTTACCGCCGCGCCAAGCGCGGGAAGAGCGTCAAAAAGCCCCTTTACGCGAACCTCTGCCTGTTTTTCACCATGTTTGCCGTCAGCGCCGCCGTCTTCCTGAGTCAGGGCGTCGCGGCCGCCGGGGATACCATGGCTGCCGGCGGGACGGATTGGACTACCGCCGTCGCCTATATCTCCGCAGCCCTCGCCGTCGGGATCTCCGGCCTTGCCTCGGCCAAAGCCGTTGCCCAGACAGCCTGCGCCGCGATAGGCGCCATGGTCGAAAATGAGGGCACCTTCGGCAAATCACTGGTTTTTGTCGGCATGGCGGAGGGCATCGCCATCTACGGCCTGCTCATCGGCATCGTGATCGTCCTGTTCTGATGCGCTACTACTGCATTTCCGACGATCCCGATGTTCTGACCGGGATGCGCCTGGCCGGTGTGGACGGCGTATGCGCCACTACCTCAAAGGAAGTGGAGGCCGCCGTGGCAAAGGTCAGCGCCGATCCTTCGGTGGCTGTCCTGCTTGTGACGGACGGCTGCTATGCGCTGTACCCTGAAAGGCTGGACGAGCTGAAGCTCACCGCGGAGCATCCTCTGGTGAATATCATTTCAGACAGCCGGGGGTCGCGGCGCGAACCGAACTTCATCACTCGCCTGATTAACGAGGCGATAGGCATCAAAATTTGAGAGCAGGTCTGAAAATGCCAGAGAACAGGGATAAATTAAAATCTTATATAAGCAGCGTCATTTTAATGGCGGAGGCCGACGCCAAAATCGTCATGGACGAAGTATCCGAAGCCGAGGCAAAGGCTTTGGAATCCGCGGAAGCGCTGGAGTCGGCCGAGGCGGATCGCCGCATTGCAGAAGGCGCCGCCGCCGCGAAAGCAGCGGAGGAAAAGCGCGTTGTCGCCAGCCGGCTTTGCACCCGCCGCCGGCTTCTGGAATACAGGGAGTATTGCGCCGGGCAGGCGTTTGAGGAAGTCAGAAAGCGTATAGAGGCGTATACGGCCACCCCGGAATACGCCGAGAAGCTTTGTGTGCTTCTGGTCAAAGCCTATGGCGGCATGCCGGGCATCACCGCGGCGCGGGTGTTCCTCCGTCAGGCGGACATGAAGTATCAAGACGCCCTTGCCGCCCGGCTGCCCGAGGTCCGGCTTGAGTTTGTCGAGGGCCGCTTTGTCCTGGGCGGGCTGATACTGATGAGCGAGGAGAAGGCGCGGCGTGTGGATCTGACTTTCGATTCAGGGTTTTCCGATCTCTCGGGGAGGTTTTCCGAGATAACAGGATTCTGCGTGGAGGATTAACCGATGGAAGAATACTTTATCCAAAGCATAAACGGTCCGGTTATCAAAGTCCGCGGCGGCAGGGCCCTGCCGCGCATGGGGCTCGTATTTGTCGGAAAGCAAAAGCTTTTCGGCGAGGTGGTTTCCGCCTCGGGAGAGGACAGCATCGTTCAGATATACGAAGATTCGGGCGGGCTGAGCGCGGGCGAGCCGGTTTATCCCACCTATGCGCCCATGTCCCTTCAGTTGGGGCCCGGCCTGATCGGCGGCATTTTTGACGGGATAGGCCGACCCCTGGGCACGATCGAGCGGATGGCCGGCCCGCGGATTGCAAAGGGCATCAACCTTCAATCCCTGGATGGAGAAAGGCTTTGGGAAGTTACCGTCGATATTAAAGACGGTGACACGGTTTTCCCCGGGCAGGTCTTTGCCAGGTGCCGGGAAAGCGAAATGACCGAACACCGGGCCATGGTGCCTCCCGGCGTGTCCGGAAGGGTTGAGGCGGCAAAGCCGTCCGGCCAATACACGGTTAACGAGCCCATCGCCCGGGTAGTTGGCGAGAAGGGGAAAGAAACGCCGATCTGCCTTTCCCAGAGCTGGCCCGTCCGCACGCCTCGCCCTTATAAGAGCCGCCGCGCCATAGACAGGCCGCTGATTACCGGGCAGCGCGTGATCGACACGCTTTTCCCAGTGGGCAAGGGCGGCTGCGCCGCAATTCCAGGCCCTTTCGGCGCCGGCAAAACCGTTGTTCAGCACCAGCTGGCAAAATGGTCGGAAGCCGATATTATTGTCTATCTGGGCTGCGGCGAGCGGGGCAATGAAATGACCCAGGTGCTGGACGAGTTCCGGGAGCTGCGCGATCCCCGCAGCGGAAGGCCCCTCATGGAGCGGACAATACTCGTTGCCAACACCTCTAACATGCCTGTGGCGGCCCGGGAAGCCTCGATTTACACGGGCATGACCATTGCGGAATATTACCGGGACATGGGTTACCATGTGGCACTGATGGCGGACTCTACCTCCCGCTGGGCGGAGGCCCTGCGGGAAATCTCCGGACGGCTTGAGGAAATGCCGGCGGAAGAGAGCTTCCCCGCCTATCTTCCCTCCCGCCTCGCCGGATTTTACGAGCGTGCGGGCTTTACGGAAACCCTTTCCGGCGCGGAAGGCTCCGTTACGGTCATCGGCGCGGTTTCCCCACAGGGCGGCGATTTTTCGGAGCCGGTCACCCAGAACACCCAGCGTTTTGTGCGCTGCTTCTGGGCGTTGGACCGTTCCCTGGCCTACGCCCGGCATTTCCCGTCCATAAACTGGAACTCTTCATATTCCGAGTATTACAACGACATGATCCCCTGGTATGAGGAGAATTTCGGAAAAGATTTCAACGATTTGCGCAGGCGTGTCATGGGGCTTCTGCATGAGGAATCCAAGCTGATGGAGATTGTCAAGCTCATCGGTTCCGACATCCTTCCGGACGATCAGAAGCTGGTGATCGAAACGGCCAAGGTTTTCCGCCAGGGATTTCTGCAGCAGAATGCCTTCCACAAGTCCGATACTTATATGACGCCCCGGAACCAGATGGCCATGCTCCGCATCATCCTCCATCTATATGATGAGGCCCATGAGCTGGTGTCGAAGAACATCCCGCTCAGGCAGTTGACGGAGACGGGGATTTTTGCCGTGCTGGGCAAAATGAAATTTGATCTGGGTGAGGGGGATCCGCCGGAAAAATTCATGGCCCTGGTGGATGAAGCCGTGGCGTCCGTCCGGAAAAGCAACGAATAGGGAGGTGGCGGCAGGATGAGAATAGAATATACCGGGCTTTCGGAAATCAAAGGCTCCCTGATCGCCCTGGAAGGCGTCTCGGGAGTCTCTTACGACGAGATGGCGGAGATCACCTTTGGCGACGGCAGCCGCCGCCACGGGCGCGTTATCACGATTGACGGCGATCGGGTCGTTTTGGAGGTCTTTGAAGGCACCAGCGGCATCGACATGAAAAGCGCCAGCACAAAATTTACGGGCAGGCCCGTAACCCTGCCCCTTTCCAGCGAAATTCTTGGCCGGGTTTATAACGGCGCCGGCAGGCCGATAGACGGGATGAACGAAGTCTACGCCCAGCAGCGGCGGGATGTAAACGGCGCGGCGATGAACCCGGTTTCGCGCCAGTACCCGCGAAGCTGCATCCTGACGGGCATTTCCGCCATCGACGCCACGAGCACACTGATCAGGGGCCAAAAGCTGCCCATTTTTTCCGGGGCCGGCATGGCCCACAACGAGCTTGCCGCCCAGATTGTGCGGCAGGCAAAGGTCATTTCCAGCTCCGACCAATTTGTGATCGTCTTCTGCGCCATGGGAATTAAGAACGACACGGCCGAATTTTTCCGCAGGGATTTTTCCGATTCGGGGGCATTGGGCCGTACGGTCATGTACCTGAACCTGGCTTCGGACCCGATTATCGAGCGTATCCTGGCCCCCCGCTGCGCCATGACGGCGGCGGAATATCTGGCCTTTGACCTGGGCTATCATGTCCTTGTGGTCATGACGGATATGACCTTTTACTGTGAGGCGCTGCGGGAATTTTCCTCATCCAAGGGGGAAATTCCGTCCCGAAAGGGTTATCCGAGCTACATGTATTCCGACCTGGCCTCCATCTATGAGCGGGCCGGGGTAATAAGGGGCAAACCCGGCAGCGTGACGCTTGTCCCGATCCTCACCATGCCGGGGGACGATATTTCCCACCCGATCCCGGACCTGACGGGGTATATTACCGAGGGGCAGATCGTCCTGTCAAGGGAGCTGGCGCTCAAGGGCGTTTACCCGCCTGTGGGCATCCTGCCGTCCCTCTCCCGGCTGATGAAGGACGGCACCGGCGAGGGCTACACAAGGGATGATCATTCGGATCTTTCAAACCAGCTTTTCGCATCCTATTCCGAGGTTGCGGGGGCCCGGAGCCTGGCAACGGTTATCGGAGAAGATGAGCTGTCCGCAACCGACAAGCTCTATCTCAAGTTTGGCGACGCGCTGGAAGACCGTTTTATCGGCCAGGGAATGTATGAGGATCGCAGCCTGGACGAGACTCTTGACCTGGGCTGGCGGATGCTTTCGATCCTCCCACGCACGGAGTTGGGCCGGACCTCTGAAGCGTGTCTGGACCGGCATTATATTGAAAAATAAAGGAAAGGCGGAGCTCCAGGGCGCCGCCGGGATATCAGCGCATCGATTGGGAGGTGGACGCAATGGCGCAGACCGCGCCGACAAAAGGCAATCTGACGGCGGCGAAGCGGGCAAGAGCTCTGGCTGAAAGCGGCTATGAGCTCATGGATAAAAAGCGCAACATTCTGATCCGGGAGCTGATGACCATGATCGACGAAGCCGAGGCGCTTCAGGCCCGCATTGATAAAACCTTCAACGAGGCCTACGGCGCCATGCGCATCGCGGAAATCTCCATGGGCGGCTGCGCGGAGGCCGCGGCAATGACCGTGGAAATCGACAACAGCGTCCAGATCCGCTATAAGAGCGTCATGGGCGTGGAAATCCCGATGGTCACCTCGGAGCCATTCGTTCCGACGGAGCCGCCCTATGGGCTGATCTTCACAAGCTCGGATCTGGACAACGCTTATTTTAAGTTTGCCGAGGTCAAGGCGATGGTGAACGAGCTGGCTCACACGGAAAACGCGATTTACCGCCTGGCCTATGCCGTCAGAAAGGCGCAAAAAAGGGCCAACGCCCTTCAAAACATCGTCATTCCGGGGCTTGACGCCGATATTGCCCGGATTTCCGAGGCGCTGGAGGAGAAGGAGCGGGAGGAATTTGTGCGGCTCAAGATCATTAAGGAGCATAAGGGCATCTAACCTTCCGGCCCTGATAAAATGAAAGGTGCGCGCTCTAGAGCGCGCACCTTTCATTTTTTATTCAAAGGAATAGACCCGCATTTCATAGGGCCTGGCGGTAAATCCGTTATTGATCACCACGTTCATGGTGTAGTTTTGCAGCTCCAGCCGGCCGGAGAGAAGGTCGAAGCCTTCCGGAGCGGTAAAATATACAGGCTCCTGGGAGAAGGAACAGATCACCAGAAGGCGCCTGCCCCTGTACTGACGGCCGTAAACATAAAGGCTTTTGCCGGCGTGAAGATACTCGGTGTAATCCCCCCATACCGCCGCGGGGTCACTTTTCTTGAATCCGATAATCCGGCGGTAGAAATTCAGGAGGGAGTCGGGGTCTTTTTCCTGGGCCTCCACATTTACCTCCCGGTAGTTTCCATTTACATAGAACCAGGGGCGGGCCTCTGAAAACCCGGCGTTTTTTTCGCCCGACCATTGCATGGGCGTCCTTGCCGAGTCGCGGCTGGACTTCTGGGCCAGGGCTAGAACCTCGGATTTCGGCAGGAATTTCGATGCAATGCGGCTGTTGTTCTTCAGCATGACGTCCACATACATATCCAGCCGGGGCAGGCGGATATTGGTCATACCAATTTCCTGGCCCTGGTAGATGAAGGGGGTTCCCTGCTGCAGCATGTAGGCCGCGGCGAGCATCTTGCCGCTTTCCGTTCGGAAGGCCTCGCTGCCGTAGCGGCTGATGACCCGGGGATGATCATGGTTTTCCAGATACAGTGTGTTCCAGGCCCGGCCGTTCAGCTCGTTCTGCCATTTTGAAAAGGCGGCCTTCAGCTTGATTAGATCGAAGGGGCGCTGGATAAAGTCCGTCATGAAGCAGTCGGCTTCCATATGGGAGAAGTTGAACATCAGGTCCAGTTCCCCGGACTCCAGATAGGACAGAGCCGTTTCCGGCTCCATTCTCGGGCCTTCGCCCAGGAGCATGCAGTCGTATTCGTCGGCCACGGCCCGGTATTCCTTCAGGTATTCGTGGATGTGCGGCCCGTTCACATAGTACTTCATGCCAGTGGCGGCCGGAAGCTTTGGAAAAGCGGAGGGCAGCCCCTCGGGCTTGGAGATGAAGGTGATCACATCCTCCCGGAAGCCGTCCACGCCCATATCCAGCCAGAAACGCATGATGCGCTTGACCTCCTCCCGCACGGCGGGGTTGTCATGGTTCAGGTCGGGCTGCTTTTTGGCGAAAATATGGAGATAGTATTCATCGGATTTGGCGTCATGCTCCCAGGCCCCGCCTTCAGAAAGGCTGTCCCAGTTGTTGGGCGGCAGCGTTTTGCCCAGCATGCCCCTTTTTCCGGGCCGCCAGAAATAATAGTCCCGATAAGGGTTTTGCCTTTCCCGGCTTTTTTTGAACCATTCGTGCTCATCGGAGGTATGGTTGACCACAAGATCCATAAAAACACGCATCCCGCGCCGGTGCGCGCCGTCCAGAACCTTTTTGAAGATGTCCAGGTCGCCATACTCCGGGTTGATGCTTATATAGTCGGAAACGTCATAGCCGAAGTCCGCGTTAGGCGAGGGATAGAGGGGAGAGAACCAGATGGCGTCTACGCCAAGGCTTTTAATATAGTCCAGTTTGCCGTAAACACCCCAGAGGTCGCCTATGCCGTCGCCGTTGCCGTCGCAAAAGCTGCGGGGCCATATCTGATAGACCGCCATGGTCTTGTACCAGTCGTTATTAGCCGTTGTGCTCACTCCTTTCGGAACTTTTTCCGACATCATATCATAATTATCTTCTGCTGAAAAGAGTGGTCCGGGGTAAACTCTATGCGATATCCAGCCGGTAATATCACCTCCCCGCAGAAAGGGGGGCGCCCGGGTGACAGTCATATGGAGGAAATCGATTAAAACAGCAAACGGCGGGGGACAGAGTGCTGTCCCCCGCTGGTTTATGCGGTTTACGTTTTCACATGGCAGGTCAGCTCGCCGTTTTCGGCGTCCAGAAGCAGTGTGGCGCCGGCGGCCAGATCCCCCTTCAAAATCTCCCGGGCGATGAGGGTTTCCGCCGCGCTCTGGAGATAGCGCTTGAGCGGGCGCGCGCCGTAGACGGGGTCGAAGCCCCGGTCGATGATCAGCGTTTTGGCGGCGTCTGTGACCTCCAGATTCAGGGTCTTATCCGCCAGGCGGCCGCGCAGGCCCGCCAGCAGGATGTCGATGATCTGTGTCAGATTGGCCTTGGTCAGCGGCCGGAACATGACGATTTCGTCCAGCCGGTTCAGGAACTCGGGGCGGAAAACACGGCGCAGCTCCTCCATCACGAAGCGGTGGGCGTCTTCCGAGATTTCTCCCTGGGGCGTTATGCCGTCCAGCAGGTATTGGCTGCCCAGGTTGGAGGTGAGGATGATGATGGTGTTCCTGAAATCCACCGTCCGGCCCTGGCTGTCCGTGATCCTGCCGTCGTCCAGGATTTGCAGCAGAATATTGAACACGTCCGGGTGGGCCTTTTCCACCTCGTCGAACAAAACCACGGAATAGGGTTTTCTCCGCACCGCCTCGGTGAGCTGGCCCCCCTCGTCGTAGCCTACGTATCCCGGGGGCGCGCCGATGAGCCGGGAGACGGAGAATTTCTCCATATACTCGGTCATGTCGATCCGCACCAGGTTGTGTTCATCGTCGAAAAGGCATTCGGCCAGGGATTTTGCCAGCTCCGTCTTGCCCACTCCGGTGGGGCCGAGAAACAGGAAGCTGCCGATGGGCCGGGAGGGGTCCGCAATGCCCGCCCTGGAGCGGAGGATGGACTCGGTCACCAGGCGCACCGCCTCATCCTGGCCCACCACCCGTTTGTGGATGATTTCGTCCAGGTGCAGAAGCTTCTCCCGCTCCCCCTCCACCAGGCGTGCGACGGGGATACCGGTCCATTTGGCGACGATCCCGGCGATCTGTTCTTCGGTAACCGTGTCGTGGACTAGGGTGTTTCCCGCGCCCTTTTCGTTTTGGGCGACTGCCTCCTCCAGCTTCTTCTGGAGGGCCGGCAGGTCGGAATATTTCAGCTTTGCGGCCTTTTCATATTCCAGATTCATCTGTGCGGTCTCAATTTCGCCGTTGACGCGCTCGATTTCGCTTTTGAGATTTTTGACCGCGTCCACGCTGCTTTTTTCATTTTCCCAGCGGGACTTCATTTCATTGAATTTATCCTTGAGGTTCGCCAGCTCCTCGGTCAGCTTCGTCAGGCGCTCGCGGGAGAGCTGGTCGTCCTCTTTTTTAAGAGCCATTTCCTCAATCTCAAGCTGCATAATGCGCCGCCTGATGTCGTCCAGCTCCGAGGGCATGGAGTCGATCTCCGTCCGGATGAGGGCGCATGCCTCGTCCACCAGGTCGATGGCCTTGTCGGGCAGGAACCGGTCGCTGATATAGCGGTGGGAAAGTGTGGCGGCAGCCACCAGGGCATTGTCATGGATGCGCACGCCGTGATAGATTTCATACCGCTCCTTCAGTCCGCGCAGGATGGAGATGGTGTCTTCCACCGTGGGCTCGTCCACCATCACCGGCTGGAACCGCCGCTCCAGCGCCGCGTCCTTTTCGATGTATTTGCGGTATTCGTCCAGGGTGGTGGCGCCGATGCAGTGCAGCTCGCCCCGGGCCAGCATGGGCTTTAGCAGGTTGCCCGCGTCCATGCTGCCCTCGGTCTTGCCCGCGCCCACAATGGTGTGAAGCTCGTCGATGAAGAGCAGAATGCCGCCCTCGGACCGCTTGACTTCCTCCAGCACGGCCTTGAGCCGCTCCTCGAATTCGCCCCGGTACTTTGCCCCCGCGATGAGCGCGCCCATGTCCAGGGAGAAGATAGTCTTGTCCTTTAAGCCATCGGGCACGTCGCCGCGCACAATGCGCTGGGCAAGCCCTTCGGCGATGGCGGTTTTGCCCACGCCGGGCTCGCCGATCAGGACGGGGTTGTTTTTCGTCTTGCGGGAAAGAATACGGATCACGTTCCGAATCTCCGCGTCGCGGCCGATTACCGGGTCCATCTCCTGGGCCCGGGCTCGGGCCACCAGGTCGGAGCCGTATTTCTGGAGCGCGTCATAGGTGCTTTCGGGATTGTCGCTGGTGACCCTTGCGGTTTTGACACTGGCAAGCGCCTCGTTGAAGCGGCTTTGGGTGAGCCCGTGGGAAGCGAGGATACGTTTGACCTGCGGGGTGGGCTCCGCGAAAATGCCCAGCATCAGATGCTCCACGGAGACGTAATCATCCTGCATTTTTTCCGCTGCCCGCTCGGCAAAGCGCAGGAGCCTGCCGGTCTCGGGCGACGCATAGACCTGAAAGCCGCTGCCGGAAACCTTGGGCAGGCGGGAAATGGCGGTGTCCAGTTCCGCCAGCAGCGCGTCGTTGTCCACGCCCATCTTCTTGAAGATAGAGCCGATCAGCCCGCCGTCCTGATCCACCAGAGCATAAAGCAGATGCTCAGGCGTCAGGTATTGGTTGCCGCTCTCCTGGGCCATGGCCTGGGCAGTATTCAGAACTTGTATTGTTTTTTGCGTGTATTTTTCAGCGTTCATCGTATTAACACCCCAATCGGTTTAAAAATCAGGCGGGCGGCCGCCGCCCGGTCAGATCAGAATTTCTCTGCCTTCCATGCTGGCGGCATATTCCTTCTCCACCTCGGAAGCAGAGACCCTTCCGCAAAGAAAATCCTTCAGCAGCGAGTCAAAAAGTTTGATATAGTCCGAAAGCGCAGTGGCGATTTCCTCCGTTGTGCAGTCATGTTCGGGGGGGATTCCGATGCTCCGGACAAATTTGCCGTCATACAGGGCGTAATCTATCGGGCCTGCAAACCGAAGGGAAAGATACTTGTCCTCAATGCGTTTCCAGAGTCGGAAAAAGGCTGTCATTTCCCGGATAAGCGCGGCGGATTGCGTGCGGAATACGACGGATAGTTCACCAAGGGAGCCGTTGGCGGAGCGGTAGAGTTCAACTTCATACTTGACCGTCGGGCGGTACTTATATTCCAGGCTGGATTTCAGAGACATCGTCATCCCGCTGGGCGCAAAAAAGGGAACGAATTCGCGCGAAGGGGACATAAGGGACTCAATCGCACTGAAAATATCGTTGATTCGCCGCTCGGGGGTCGTGATAGAGACATATTCCGCAAGAATCTGGTTGATCAGATTCGAGCGGTTGGTGCCCGCGCTGTGGGCAAGCATATCCACCTCGCGGATCACTTCATCGTCCAGCATCAGACTGTATAGCGTCTTTTTCATTGGGCCACCGCCTGTTCATGATTTATTCTCCTTAATAGTATACCCCGGAGAAAACTTTGTCAACGGCATTATATAAACAAATTTACAGTTTATATAATTTTGAGTCAAATTAAAAACTATTGTCGCTGCGTGCGTACCTATGCTATAATTATGAAAATTCCGGCATGCCGGCGTGAAAAGAGGAATGAACGTGACAATTGAAGAAATATGGGAAAACGCACGGGGGATAATGGCCCCCAAATGCCGTGTATGTAAAGAATGCAATGGACTGGCCTGCAAGGGCGAGATTCCCGGTGTGGGCGCCGCCGGCGACGCCTCATCCTGGACGGCCTGTACGGAGTTTTTAAAAAAGGTTAAGCTGAATATGGACACCATCTACGACTTCCAGGGCGTGGATACCGGTGTTTCCATGTTCGGAAGGCATTGGAAATCGCCGGTTTTTGTCTCGCCCATCGGCGGAATATCGGGATATAATTATAATGGCGCGATTACCCAGGAAGAATATGACAGGCGTCTGATAGAGGGCGCGTCCGCGGCCAGCATCCTTGCCTTCGTCGGGGACGGCGCCAGCAGGCAGCAGGTAAAATCCGGCGTCGCCGCCGCCGTGGCGGCGGGAGCTCCGGTGGTGCCGGTAATGAAGCCGTGGAAAACTGAGGCGTTCATTAAACGCTGGAAAGAGATCAAATGCGGCAATATCATCGCGCTGGGTATGGATATTGACGCCGCAGGGTTTGCAAATCTGGGAACCGCGGTGGACAGCGTTTCACCGAGGGGCGTTGCCGAGCTAAGGGAGATTGTAAAAGACGCCGGGGTTCCGTTTATTCTCAAGGGAATTATGACGGCGAAGGGGGCTGAAAAAGCTGCCGAAGCCGGCTGCGAAGCCATTGTCGTTTCCACACATGGCGGCCGCGTGATTCCCTCCGCCCCGGCCACCTGTTCCGTTCTGCCGGAAATCCGGGCGGCAGTTGGCGGCAGGATGAAGATTCTGGTTGACGGCGGCATCAGGAGCGGTGCGGACGTGTTCAAGGCCCTGGCGCTTGGCGCGGACGCGGCGATGATCGGCAGGCCATTCGTTATTGCCGGCCACGGCGGGGGAGCGGAAGGCATTGCAGCCTATGCGGAGCATATCAATAAGCAGTTGTGTAACATCATGCTCCTTTGCGGCGCGGCGGATATTCGTGCAATTTCGCGCGAGATGGTTAGGATAGAGAGCTGATTATAGTATTGACCGGGGCTGGTTTCCGGCTCCGGTCAGACTTTTGCGGCGTTTTGCGGTCAGGCAGTGCGCGGGCCGCAATGGCTGAGGCCTGATTGTACTTAGGGGAAAGCAAAAAGCGTAAGATAAATATTTGGGATAAGAGAATTCTCACTTGATTTTCCGACGCATTTTGGATATAATCTAGCGTATTGCAAAGCGGGGCCGCCGGTTATTGAAAGCGGCTATGTTTTGTAAACGCTGTTTTTCCGGCAGCTAACCGTGATATCCGGAGAGGTATCGAAGCGGTCATAACGGGGCTGACTCGAAATCAACACGGTTTGCTACCCGTCTGAGAGCCGCAAACCCGCATGAATTAAAGGTTTTTCGGAAGTCGGATTTTATAAATTTGAGGCGTACGCTCACAGTTTGCTCACAGATTTCAAAAACAGCGTTTTCCCGCTTATGCGGTTAAATAAATATGGAGGGGTATCGAAGTGGTCATAACGGGGCTGACTCGAAATCAGTTTGCGAGCAATCGCACGTGGGTTCGAATCCCACCCTCTCCGCCACAAACCCCTGAAAATACTAGGTTTTCAGGGGTTTTCTCCATCTTATAATGCTGCCCATATTTGAACTTTGCGGCTCAGTGATGCCCAATGCTGCCCGGATTTTGATGCCCGCCAGCTCTCAGCATTTTTGGCCTTATAGAAAGTATACAGAGAAAATGTATAGCGTGATGCCCATTTGATGCCCACATTCCCTAAAAAGCTATAAAAAGCAGCGCGGAGCGATAAAAACTTATGTCGTTTATAGCTCCATTTCGCTGCTTTTCTTTTTGCTCTGCTTCGCCGGTTTCATGGGCTTCTCCGGCTCTTTCTGCGGATGCAACGCCTTATGGTAGGTTTCCAGAACGGTCTTTTTTCTCT
>ENA-UOOR01000844-UOOR01000844.1-fermentation-metagenome-genome-assembly--contig:-NODE-844-length-39869-cov-63.304667_pt1 | contig 39869 bp, 37 predicted proteins | sample MGYA00245780_ERZ724029 | MGnify/ENA primary metagenome ERZ724029 (study PRJEB28704, sample SAMN03018315) | fermentation metagenome | biome: anthropogenic terrestrial biome; feature: soil; material... | reverse complement strand
TGTATCTCGTGCCTCTGGCACGTTCCCGTTATTGCGCCTCTCCTGAGGCGTCAATCATGCGGCTGAAAGCCGCAGCCACGCTTCCACACTGTCAAGCGTGGTTTCGCAGTTTCAGTTCGATGGGATGAGGCTGCAGATACACTTGCTCTGCGAGGTATTCTTTATTGTATTTGCGCACATAATGGTTCAGCAGGGTGACGGGCACAATCAGCGGAATAATGCCATCTTTGTATTGCGAGATCAGCAGGATAAGTTCCTGTTTTTCAAAGCTATCCAGGTCGTTTTTGAAATAGCCCAAAAGATGCAGCAACACATTTTGATGTTTGCTGGGGGTAGCGTGTAGGGCGCAGGCGCTCATCAGTTTTGCGAAGTAGATATCGGCAAATTCATCAATCGGATAGCTTTTTACTTCTGCCACCAGTTTACCCATTTCCCGGTAATGCTGGGGGCTGTGAGCCATCAGCAGGTATTTGTGCCGGGTGTGAAAGCGAACCAGGCTGCCCGGCGAAAGTCCTTCCTGCACAAGGATATTCCAGCTGTGCGTAACAAATACGCGTTCAATGAAGTTCTCTCGCAGAACGGGATCGTGCAGACGGCCCTCTTCTTCTACAGGCAGATAAGGAAAGGCATTCAGCAATTCCCGCGCAAAGATGCCGACACCGGTCTTGCCTGCCGCCCCGCCGTGCAAGGGATACACTTTCACGCGCTGAAAGCCGCAGGAGGGTGATTTGCTTTTCAGGATATAACCGCAGAGATGCTCCTTTTTCAAGCTTTCGATCACCGGTGCAGACCAGCTTAGCATCTGCTCAGTATAGTCTTTGGCCGTCTTGTTTGTAAGCATCCGGTAATCATCTTTGCTGCCTTTCAGATTCAATGCTTCCCGGGGGATCGGCATACCGCAGTCATGTTCGGGGCAGAGATGGATGTAATCGCAATATTTCCCCAGGGTATCCACTACCCAAGAATCGTATTTATGGCCGCCGTCATAGCGCACTTCGTGACCCAGAAGGCAGGCGGATACGCCCAGCCGTATCTTGGTCATTTGGTGGTGCGGATCCAAGTGTCGGTTCTGCCGGCAAGGGCTATACCGATGAAGCCCCTCAGCGCAAGAGTGTTGTTGTTCACCATTTCTGCTTTGGCAGAGTAGGTTTTACCGCTTTTGGGATCGTAGATCTTGCCGCCGCTGTATTTGCTTTTACCGTTATATTTTAAGCCGGACAGCACTTGCAGGCCCATCAGTTGGCGTTTGGCAAGTTTTTCATCGGGATTGTGGATATCTATTTTGGGATTGCCTTTGGCATCGTTTGCTTCGCGCAGCCATACGATGTTGCCGATGAAGCTGCCATCTTCGCTTTGGCTGATCTCGATTTTGCTGCTTTTTTCACCATTGTACCACACTCCGTTGATGCGGTTTGCAGCTTGCGCAAAGGCAGGCAGGCAGATGATGAGGGCCAGGATTGTAAAGATAATGTGTTTCATGATTCACTCCCGGATATTTTAGAGGATGCCACAGCGTTTCAAGATGAAATCGGCATGCTTCAGATAGCGATCGTAACTGAAGATGGCGGCGATCTCATCGCGGCCCAGGGCATCGCGTATTTCGCGGTTCGCGAGGATCAGACTCTGGAAATCTTCACCGTCGTTTATGGATTTCATGGCCTCTTTCTGGACCAGCGCATAGGCATTTTCGCGAGTCATACCACTGTTTGCCAGATGCAACAGCAGAGCCTGGGAAAACACCAGACCATGGGTAAGTTCTATATTTTTCATCATATTATCGGGATATACAGCCAGAGTTTCGATCATGGCGCTGCTTTTCACCAGCATATAGTGGGTGAGGATGCTGCTATCCGGCAATATCACGCGCTCCACGCTGGAGTGCGAGATGTCGCGTTCGTGCCACAGGGCGTTGTTTTCCAGGGCAGCGTCGGCATTGGCACGCAGGATGCGGGCAAGGCCACAAAGCTGTTCGCTGAGGATGGGATTTCGTTTGTGGGGCATGGCGGAACTGCCTTTTTGCCCCTTACTGAAGTTTTCTTCGGCTTCCCGTACTTCAGTGCGTTGCAGATGGCGAATCTCGAGCGCGATCTTCTCCAAAGTGGAGCCGATCTGGGCCAATGTGAAAAGGAATTGGGCATGGCGATCACGCTGAATCACTTGTGTGGAGATGTTTACCGGCTGCAATTCGAGGTGTTTGCAAGCCCGGGTTTCCACCTCCGGATCCAGATGAGCATAATTGCCCACGGCACCGGAGATTTGTCCCACACTCACGATGCTGATGGCATCTTCCAAACGTTTGATATTACGCTGAGTTTCGTCGTACCACAGGGCAAATTTCAGTCCGAAAGAACTGGGCTCGGCATGAATGCCGTGACTGCGGCCCATACAGAGGGTATGACGGTATTCGCGGGCCTTCAATTTCAGGTTTTCGGCCAGACGGTGCAGTTGAGAGAGGATCAGCTCGCCGGCTTGCTTCAATTGCATCGCCGTGGCTGTGTCCAGCACGTCTGAAGAGGTCATGCCATAATGGATCCAGCGGGACGCAGGGCCAACGTATTCGGCGACATTGGTGAGGAAAGCGATCACATCGTGGCGGGTGCTTTCTTCGATCTCGGCTATGCGTTCCGGGTCAAAATCCGCTTTGTCGCAGATTTCCTTGTAGTCCGCGCCGGGAATTTTGCCCATTTCGTGCATGGCGGCGGCGGCGGCCAATTCCACCTCCAACCAGCAACGATAGCGGTTTTCCACAGTCCAGATGCGTTCCATTTCGGGCAAAGTGTATCGGGCTATCACTCTTCCCCCATCAAGCCTTTCAAGAGGTCAAATATGGCACCCTGATTGAAGATATCGAGCAGGCCACCGGATGCTCCAGCTTCCTTGCGCTCCAGAGCTACAATCTGCGGGCGTTCGTAATCCACAGCGTCAAAGATAAGCCGGGCAGAAATCCCTTTGCCCACGCGGATATCCAGCTCGTCCAGATCGCCGCCGGCATTGTAATCCACCGTCATGCGCGCGCCGGAGGCTTTGTCCACCACAGATTCCAGCTCGTAGTTTTTGCGAAATTTGATCTCCAGGCTATCGCGAATAATGGCTTTATTGGCGATGATTTCGGCTCCATAGCGATCGAACAGCATATCTGAAGAAGAGAATAGCGACAGGGACCGGGTAGGTATTTTGTCGGCAATATTCAGTGCTTCGAGGGCCGGCATCAGGGTGGATTTCATCGTGAAGTATTCACCCAGATACATGCTGATCACCGGGGCACCCATAGCACCCAGCAAGCCGCCTTCAACGATGTCCATGCGCATTTGTTCCATGCTTTTTGCCACATAGAAGGGCTTGCGCAGGCTAAAGCCAAACGCGGAGATTTCGGCAATGCCCTCGCCGGAAAAGCTCTCCCATTTCTTCAGCTCGCGTTTCAGCTTTTCTTCTTCGCTAATGCGCAGATTTCCGCTGCAGCCGGCCAGGATCAACAAGACCAATATTACGATAACTATTCTATAGCGCTTCATTTCGCCTCCTGTAAATGTGCCAAAAACCAATTCCCGCGGCTATTACCATCAGCAGGGAAAGAAATTGGCCTATAGTCATAATACCCAGGATGAAGCCAAAATCCTCATAAAAACTGATGTCATCCGGTACGCGCACAAATTCTATGAGGAAACGGACAAGGCCATAGAAGGCTATGAAAGCCCAAAACACTACACCGTCTCTCAGCTTTTTGCCCAGCAGATACCAGCTAAAAAGACCCAGCAACAGACCTTCCGTGAGCATCTCATAAAGCTGAGTGGGGTGACGCGGCAAATCTCCGGCACCGGGAAAGACCATGGCCCAAGGCAATGTGCTTACCTTGCCCCATAGCTCTGCGTTTATAAAGTTTCCCAAGCGTCCCAGTCCCAAACCTATCGACACCAGTGGCATGGCGGGATCTGCCATTTGGTAAAAAGACAGCTTGTTTTTTTTGCAAAACATCATCCCGGCGACAATCACGCCAATAGCGCCACCATGGAAGCTCATGCCCCCTTCCCAGACGGCAAAGATCATCAAGGGATGCTGAAGGTAGTAGATCAGGTTGTAAAAGAGGATGTATCCCAGGCGGCCACCCAAAATCACGCCCAACATTACATAGAAGATGACGGATTCATACTTCTCCCGGTCGAGATTGATGCCCCGGCGCCGTAAAAGCGGTTTGTACAAAAAGTATGCCGCTACGAAGCTCAGCACATAAAAGAGCCCGTACCAGCGGATGTGCAGATCCAGCCCCAAGATGGAGAAACTGGCTATTTCGGGATTAATTTCAGGAAATACTAGCATATACCTATCTCTTGGTAAATTCATCCAGGCGGCGGATAATGAGATCTACGGCCGCATCGCTGTCGCCATCGAACTTTTCCACCTTTTTTTCGTGTTTGGGACTGAATATATTCAATACTTGTGTGGGGGATCCATTCAGCCCTGTATTACATTCATCGAGGCCCAGATCTTCTGCGTTCCACACCGTTAATGCCACGTTTTTGGCATTGCGTTTGCCACGCAGAGAAGGCAGACGCGGAGTATTTATCTCTTTTACGACCGAGATCAGCGCCGGAGTACAGGTTTCCATGGTATCAAAGCCGTCTTCCATGAGGCGTTGCACCCTTACTTTGTGACCATCCAAGCTTTCTATCTTGCGCACAAAGCAGGTTTGCGGAATATCCAGATGCGCCGCGATGCCGGGCCCTACCTGAGCAGTATCGCCATCTATGGCTTGCTGTCCGGTGAGGATGAGATTGTATTCTCCCAAGCGTTTGATAGCCGCTGCCAGAGTGTAACTGGTGGCCCAGGTATCCGCGCCGGCAAATTTGCGATCCGACAGCAGAATGATCTCATCCACACCCAAAGATACCGCTTCTCGCAAGGTGCTTTCCACCTGAGGAGGGCCCATACTGATGGCGACAACGCTGCCGCCGTGAGCTTCTTTGAGGCGAACCGCTTCTTCCACGGCATATTGATCAAAGGGATTCAAAATACTTTCCACACCTTCGCGCACCAAGGTGTTGGTAAGGGGGTCAATCTTGATCTCTGTGGTATTGGGAACTTGTTTGATGCATACTATGAATCGCACATCACACTCCTATCAGGCATAGAATTCACGAATGCTATCCACCACATACTGTTTCATTTCCACCGTTAATTCCGGATAGATGGGAATGGAGAGCACTTGCTGTGCCAGAGCTTCGGCGACGGGCAAATCACCCGCTTTGTAGCCCAATTCGGCAAAGCATTCTTGCAGATGCAGAGGAAGCGGGTAATAGACTGCGCAACCGATGTCTTTCTTCTGCAGATGCGCCATCAGTTCGTCGCGCCGCTGGGTAACTAAAGTGTATTGATTGTATATGGTTACGGCTTTATCGTCGATCTTTGGAGTCTTCAGTCCGGGAATGTCCCGGAGATGTTCGTCGTAAAACGCGGCATTCGCTCTGCGAGCTTTGCTCCAATCCGCCAAAGCTTCCAGCTTCACCAAAAGAACCGCAGCCTGCATGGTGTCCAGACGACTGTTCAAGCCCACCCATTTGTGAAAATACTTGGGGTTTTCGCCGTGCACGCGAAGTTGCCTGAGTCCGGAGGCCAGTTCATCATCGTTTGTGAGACACATACCGGCATCGCCCATCGCGCCCAGATTCTTACTGGGAAAGAAAGAAAGGGTACCGATATCGCCAAAGGAACAGCTCATCTTGCCGTTCCAGGTGGAGCCGATGCCTTGGGCATTGTCTTCAATCACTTTCAGATTATGCTTTTGGGCAATCCGCATGATGGCTTCCATGTCGCTGCATTGTCCAAAGAGATGCACGGGCATAATGGCTTTGGTGTTTTTTGTGATGGCCGCTTCGATCTTGCCGGGATCGAGGTTGAAGGTATCCGGGTCGATGTCTGTAAATACCGGACGCGCATTATTGCGCCAAATCGAAGAAGCGGTGGCAAAGAAAGTGAAGGGCGTGGTGATCACTTCATCACCATCTCCGATATCCAAAGCCTTCACAGCCAATACCAGCGCGTCGGTGCCGGAAGCACAGCCGATGGCGTGTTTGATGCCCAGATATTCCTGCATTTTGTGTTCAAGTTCTTTTACCTGAGCGCCCATGATGTAGTGATGTTCACTAAAAACCTTGTCCAGTTGCGCGCGGATGGCGGGCATCAGCGCTTCGTATTGGGCATGTAAATCCAGCATCGGTACTTTCATTTGGTTAAACTCCTTAATATATGAGGTTTTGAATCCCTAAAATAATCGTGATAGCAGACGCGGTTACGGACAGCACATCTCTGAAATCTGTCCACAAATCCCGATCCTGTTTATCCGGTACAAAGACGGTATCTCCGGGACGCATCACCAATTTCTTGGAAGGTTTCAGCCAGTTTCCGCTGTCGCCTCTCAGAATTCTGGTGCCAAAGATATTGCGGTTGTTTGTGTAACCGCCGGCTTGTTCGATGTAATATTTCCAGTCTTTCCCTTCCACGTAAGTAATCAACCCGGGATATTTCACTTGGCCGCTTACCCAGATCACGTCCATTTTGGGAGGGATATAGATTTGGTCGCCGTCCTGGAGCTTGATGTCGCCAGCCCTGCCTTCCGTGGCTACTATTTTTGCGATATCGACGGAATATTTACCCTTGGCTTGGCGCAGCTTGATCCTGAGATAGGAGTATTCCAGCGGAGTGAGCTCTGCCATACTGCGGCTTCTGATGCGCTCAAACTCCCGATCCGGTTCTTGATTGTAGGGTTTGTTCAATACCACGGCGTTTTCCAGATCGGCCCGGTCGCTGACGCCTCCGGCAAGCTGAATAAGCTCCCATAGTGAGGTGCTGTCAGTAATCACATACTCGCCTCCAAGCATAAACTCACCGGATACAGTGACAGCGATCTTTTTGCGGAAGTTGTTGTCGAAGGGCACCATAATTCTGTCGTTGGGCTGCAGTTCCATATCCCAAAACGAGGGATCAGTTTCGAGGTTCACCGTACTATGCTGATAAGATTTGGTTTCGGGGTCGAATTTGCTGATCCTCAAGGCTGAAAGCATACCTCCGGGTACGGGTCCCAAGGCAAGCTCCAACACTCTGCGGATTGTATCGCCGGGAAGGTATTCAATCTCTCCGGGAAAGCCTACGCTGCCATTTACGAAGACGATGTTTTCCTTCAGGGGCACATGCACCTGATCGGAATCCCGCAAAATGGGGTTTTGTTCGATGTCGCCGGTGCGCAGATATGCCAGCAGATCATAGCTCTTTTCCACACCGTTGCGGGTCAAAAGCACATTCCTGAGGCTTTGGAAGGCCTCAAAATTCGGGAACATCATTTTTGAATCGCTACGCAAAAGTGGGATGGGATTGGTGACCTTGACTACATAGGTCATTTCTTCTTCGTCACTTTCCAGTTCGGCACCGGGATCCAGCATTGCCTGTGCAATCACATCGGAGAGCCGATCTACGGGCAGAACTTTGTAGGTGCCGGGATAACGCACATATCCGCTCAAGGCAACGCTGATATAGTTGCCTGTGGGATTCATGCTACTGATGTTGTTGATAGCGCTGACACACACTGCCAACATAGTGAAGAGCAGGACAAGGCTAAGCTTAGTTTTCATAATACTTGATCATTCGGGTAATGATATCATCCAGCTTGTATTTTGGCTCGTAGCCAATGTATTCTTTGATTTTATTGAGATCGGGCATACGGTTCATCATGTCTTCAAATCCCTCTTCGAAGGCGGCCTCATAGCTCATGTACTCGATGCGGGATTTGCTGCTGCACATCTCTTTTACCTTTTGGGCCAGATCCTCGATGCTGATGGATTCAGTGGTGCCCACATTAAAGACCTCGCCTTCACATTCGGCAGTATTCATCAGTTTTACAAAAGCACCCACCACATCCGATACATCAGCGAAACAGCGGGTTTGCTTGCCACTGCCATATACCACGATAGGTTGATCCAGCAACGCGGCTTTCACAAATTTGGGTAAGACCATGCCATACTGTCCGGTCTGCCGCGGACCTACTGTATTGAAACAGCGCACGATCACCACCGGAAGCTTCTTTTCTCTGTAGAATGCCAGTGCCAAAAATTCATCGATGGCTTTGGAGCAGCTGTAACCCCAGCGGCTGATGTGTGTGGAGCCCAAAAGACGGTTATCTTGCTCGCTAAATGGTACTTTCTCGCTTTTACCATAGATCTCGCTGGTGGAGGTGATCAGGGCTTTGGCTTTGTATTTATTGCAAAGCTCCAAGACATTGTCCGTGCCCACGATGTTTGTCTTCAGGGAAAGCAAGGGGTTTTCGATGATGTATTTCACACCCACTGCCGCTGCCAGATGATATACTTGGTCGCACTGAGAGATCAGCTTATCCATCAATTCGCGATTGAGAATGGATCCTATGCTAAAATGGAATTTGTGATTATCTTTAAAGCTGTCGATATTGGCAAGACTGCCGGTAGAAAGGTTGTCTATGGCAAAAACTTCATGGCCATCGCCAAGCAAACGCTCAGCCAGATGAGAGCCGATGAAGCCCGCGCCACCGGTGATGAGTATCTTCATTATCTTCTCCAAAAGAGATTTGTCGGCAGACGCCAAAAGGCATTTCTCCCGTAACGGTAACAAGATATATTTCCAGCTATTTTGTCAATAAAAAAGACCACAGAGTCCATAGGTATTCCTTTTAAACAATCAGAGTGATTGCAATCTGATAAGCTGTGCCAATGACTGCTGTCTGAATGCTATGCCGATGGCACTATACAGGTATTATACCCAAATATTATGTCACCCAGTATGCCATACTCCCGTACTTAAGCCCGCTGTTTCTCCCTTGAAGTCTTCCTGGGCCTCTCTCATAGGAGGCACAGAGGGAGAACAGAAACAAGCAATAGTAATTTTCCTTTGCTTTCTTCCTCTGCGACCCAACAGACATTTATAAAGATATTTTGTTCTATCTCTAAACAATTCAGATAAAAGATTATACGGCTCCCATCAGCTTTTTGGCAGATCCCGGAGGGGGCGGATATCTGTAATAACAGCAGGATATTGCGGAATCATCAGCGGAATCATCGTGCTATCTGATTGTCTTTTCGCTGCTTGACAAAAAAACAGCAGCAAGATTTTCTTCCTATGGAAGCTGAGATCAGCTTTCGAAATTGGTCAAGCCTTTGGCGGATAGTAAGAAAGAAAATAATGTGGATAAGATGTGGATAAGTTTTAGATTTATTTGGTTTCGGCGGCGGATCATCCTATGTAAGGCATCTTTCCACAATCACTTGCACACTCATTATACCGTCAATTGGTTTGTTTTGACCAATGTGGACAAATTTGAACACGAAAAGGATTGACTTATGGATCAGGATATTTGGCAAAACATATTGGATAAGCTGGAGCAAAACATCAACGAGCAGAGTTTTAAAACATGGTTTTACGATACAAAACTGGTTGATATCAGCGATTCTCAGCTTGTTATCCGTGTTGCCACGCAGTTTAGTGCAAATTATCTCAATCAAAATTACAAGGAAGTGCTGTCTGAAATCTCGTTCAGTCTTTATGGAAGAAGTTACGAGATCAATTTCATAACCCACCCTTTCCGCAGTAGCCCGGAAAAAAGCGGCTTACCGGATTACAGCGATAAGAAAGTGAGCTTGAATGCGAAGCTGAACGATCGTTATAACTTCGAAGAATTTGTGGTGGGGCGCAACAACAATTTTGCCTATTCTGCAGCTAAAGCCGTGGCGGAATCTCCGGGATTTACATACAATCCGCTCTTTATATATGGAGAAAGCGGGATGGGTAAGACTCATCTGATGCAGGCCGTGGGCAATTTTGTACTCAAAGAAGGGCGCAATTGCAGTATTTATTATACCACCAGTGAGGCTTTCACGAACGAAATGATCGAAAGCATCCGCGCCAATAAGATGCCGGATTTTCGGGCAAAATTTCGCAAAGTTGATCTGCTTTTGGTGGACGATATTCACTTCCTGTCTCGCAAAGAGGGAACTCAGGAAGAGTTTTTTCACACTTTCAATGCACTGTTTGACAATCGCAAGCAGATAGTGCTGACCTCTGACCGTCCTCCCAAAGATATTCCGGACCTTGAAAACAGACTGGTAACGCGTTTTGAGAGTGGTCTTCTGGCGGATCTGAAAAACCCCGATTTTGAAACCAGGGTAGCCATCCTGCGCAAGAAAGCCGAGCCGGAAAACATCAAGCTTAGCGATGATGTAATCAATTTTATCGCGGACAATATCACCTCTTCTGTGCGGGCGCTGGAAGGTTCCCTCATTCGCATCCTGGCATATGCTTCTTATAACAAGCTCAATCCCGAGGATGTTGATCCCGATCTGGCTCAAAACATCCTTGCCGATATGATCAGCGAAGTCAGCCGCGAGATCAGCCTGGACGCCATTACCGACCAGGTATGCAATACTTATCAGCTCAGCCGGGATATGATCATGGAAAAAAGCCGCAAATCTAATGTGGTATTTCCCCGGCAAGTAGCGATGTACTTGGCAAATCTCCTAATCCCTTCGCTTTCCCTAAAAGAGATTGCCGAGTATTACAAACGCAAAGACCACACCACTGTAATCCATGCTAAGCGCATGATTGACAATCTATTCCGCGAAGATGGAGAATTTCGTTCTTTGATGGAATTGATGATCAAAAACCTGAACAGTAAAAACCGCTGATGAAAGCTGAAATCTCCCTCATAATTAGAGTGCAAATACTATGCACAGAGCAGATAGTGAATCTTCACACCAGACTTATCCACAATTGTGGATGCCAGACTGTGGATAAGCGTGGATAACTTGATAAATAAAGCTTTAGAGACTTTTTTGGTGGATAAGCAGTGTATATCTTCCCAGACTTATCCACATGTTATCCACAGGCCATATGCGGTCTTAAGTACTTGCAATAACCCTACTGAAAAAAAAAGCTTGACCAATTATCTACATATCCACAGAGCCTACTATAACTACTTAGTTACAAAATCTATCTTAATTAGGACTATATAATATGAAGAGCTCAACATACCTTTTAATACTGCTGGCTGCACTTTTGATATTGAGTGCCTGTACCCGCAAAGACAACCTGACCGGAACCAATTGGTCCTCTTTGGAAGCTATTACCTTCAACGATGCCGATGCCATGATTTCCGGATACAGCTATCCCGCGGATTCACTGGCCTCGATCCAGGCAATGCGCAAAGCTCTTTTGGTGGGTAGATGGAATTCCACGGAAGCTCGCAGCATCTTACGCTTCACAGACATCCCTGCCGATAGCGTTATCAGCTCTTACAATTCTTTGATGAATGTGAAGCTGGAGCTGGTGTTGTCTGGTAGCAGCGAGATTGAAACAAATCCCATAAAACTTCAATTTTACAAAGTAAATACAGCATATAACAGCGATCCTTTCCAGATAGCCGCTGAAGATCTGGAACTTATCACCCAAAGTGAATATCTGGTTCCTGCCACCATCACAGCTCTGGATACCGTGAGCGTAAACTTGCCCTTCGACCTGTTGCGGCAATGGCAGGCAGATGCCGATTCCAGCGGTTTGAACATCATGATCGCGGCGGCTGAAGAAGGATTTGGCGATGGCTTTGTGGAAATAAGACTCAGCACCGCCACGAATGGATCGAAACTAAGCTGGGAATACAAGGAAACGGCAGAGGAAGAAGAATATCAAAGTTACAAACGTTATGCCGCCAAAAACGATTATAACCTAAGCTACGATGATGCCGACATCTCGCCCGCAGTATGGCGCATCAGCAATTTTCAACCGCAAAGAATGTATATCGATATGCAGCCGGATCTTGGTATGTTCAAATATGAAAACGGCGATCAGATGACAGAAAGCGATCTGAAAAAAGTGAGCATAAATAAAGCAGAAATAGTACTCCATATCAAGGATACAGCTTCTTTAAGTAATGCCTTCAGCTACAGTTTTAACGCGCTGTTGATAAAAAACCGCCCCGAAACTCCGGAACTGATTCCAACCGAAGACATGTATTTGCCGGAATTCAGCACTAATATTGTGAATATCACGCTGGCTACGGCGGATTCTGCGGTAGTGGACATTACTCCGATTATCCAGGCTTATGTGTCGCAAAAGAGTTTTCCGGATGGTACATTGATCGAGCCCAACGGCATCATACTGATGAGTAAGTATGAGCGAAACGACTTTGGCGAGATCGAATTCTGGCATCCCATGGATAGCGGCATCCCTCCGGAAAAAATGCCCTATATCAGGATCAAATATACACCTCCGTTTCTATGAAGAAAGTCACCTTTATTCTGATTCTAATGGCGATATTGCTGATTTCATGCAATAAACCGGACCGGAAGCAGGATATTTTGGCGGAAGTAAACGGAGAGACGCTTAGTTTATCCGCGTTTACAGCCACATTTGCCGAGGGTGAATGGGAGAGTATGAACGCCGCGCAAAAGAGGCGTTTTGTGGAAGACTGGGTGAATCTGACGCTTCTGGCTCAGGAAGCGGATGCAACGCATCTTAGTGATGATCCAGCCTTAAAAGAGCGCATCGACTTTGCCAGCAAAAAAGTGAAGGCAAATGCTTTGATCGCCGATCGTCTTAGCAAAATCCGCATTTCGGAAGATCAGCTTTTCTCCTATTTCCGGGTGCATCAGGCGGAATTTCAAAAGCCTTCTTTGATGTACAATATCCAGCGCATCAACTTGCCGGATAAGATGACGGCCGAGAATGTCTTGCAACAGATCAATCAAGGTATGGATTTTATGCAAGCTTTACGCAGTTATTCTGTGGAAAGTACGGAAGAAAATGCCGGTATGATGGGCTTTGTGGAGTTTTCTTCGCCGGATTCTCTTTTTTGGTTAGCTGCCCGGGATCTGCTACCGGAGAAGGCAGGAATCGTGACAAAAGATGAAAAATGGTATGTAATTCGCTATACAGATACTAAAGAAAGCGACAAAGAAGCCAGTTTTGAAGAACACAGAGCGGAGATTCGCCGCAAAATCCTGCTGGAAAAACAGGACGAAGTGTATCAATCGCTTCTGCGCGAGATCAAAGCTCAGAACAAAGAAATCTATTATTATTAAAAAGGACGATAAATGAAGAAAATCATTTGGATAGCCTTGCTGCTATGCCTCGTGCTAAATGTCAGTGCGGAATTGGTGGACAAGATTGTGGCGCGGGTTGGCTCGGAAATTATATTACTCTCCGAATTGGAGCGTCAAATCGCGCAGATGCGCACTGCGAATATCAGCGAAGATCTTCTGGAAGCCTCTGAAGTATTGCAACATATGGTGGATCAAAAGCTTATGGTGCAAAAAGCACGTGAGATGGACATCAAAGTGGATGAAGACGCCATCAAAAAACACGCGGAACGCTATGTACAGCAAATCCGGGCACAATATCCCAGTGAAGCCGATTTTCAGAATGATCTGGCGAAGATGAAATTTACCCAGCGCGATCTGGAGCATTTTTTTGCCGAACAGATCACCGAAAACGTGCTGTCTGAACAGTTGATGGATCAATACATCTCAAAGGAAGTGACGATATCCGATGCCGAAATGCTAAGTTATTACGAAGCTACCAAGGATAGCATGGCGGTAAAGCCGGTAACTTGGGAATTGCGCATGATTCTGCGTGAAGTGAAAGCTTCGGAAGAGACCGGCATAGCTGCCCGGGAAACGATTGATGCCATTCAGGCACGCTTGGCTGCGGGGGAAGATTTTGCCGAATTGGCTTCGTCTCAAAGCGATTGTCCCAGTTCACAGCAAGGGGGAGATCTGGGCTATTTTAAACGTGGAATGATGGTGAAACCCTTTGAAGATGCGGCCTTTGCCCTGGGTATCGGTGAGATCAGCCCGGTGGTGGAGAGTCAATTTGGATATCACATCATCAAAGTAACAGACATCCGGGGAGAAGAAGTGCGAGCCAGTCACATCCTGAAAACCGTGGAAGCGGGCGAAGCAGATGAAGAGCGGGAAATGGCTCTGATGCAAAGTATCAGAGAGCGCATTCTGTCCGGTGAAAGCTTTGCCGATCTGGCGGCAGAATACTCCACCGATCCGGCTTCTGCCAAAGATGGAGGTTTGATCGGAGAATTTAGTGAAGCAGAATTTCCCGAGCTGTTTGCGGCACCGATCATGAGCAGTCCCGTGGGCATTCCCACCGAAGTGCTGAAAAATGAAGGACTCATCTACATCTTCTTGCGGGATAAAGAAATAGCATCTAGAGTCTATTCTTTTGAAGAAGTAAAAGAGCAATTGAAAGGCTTTTTGACTCAGAGCAAAACTCTGGAAGCCTATGACGCCTGGATCGAAGAAGCTAAACAGGATTCTTTTATTGAAATAAGCTTATGAAGCGGCAATTGAATTTTAACACGGTACTGGCCAGCCTGTTCGGTATCGGATTTATCCCCTTTGCTCCCGGCACTTTCGGCAGTCTGGCAGCATTTGGAATATATCTGCTCTTGCCCGGCTCTTGCTATGCCGGTGCCGGACTATATATCTTTCCCTTTGTGATATTGCTGCCGGCGCTGCTGAGCGTAAAGCTGTGTCACAAAGCTGAAACGGTATTGGGAGAAGATGCCGGCAGCATCGTGCTGGATGAGTTTTGGGGCTATTTTGTCGCTACGCTGTTTTTACCGCATAGCTGGCTTATCGGAATCTATGCGTTTGTACTGTTTAGAGTATTCGATATCGCCAAACCTTTCCCGATCTACCGTTCACAAAGGCTTAAACGGGGTTGGGGCGTTATTGTCGACGATCTTTTGGCAGGGCTTTATGCCAATATCATAATTCAAATACTAATCAGAATCTATCCAGTTTTTTTTGGAATATAGGAGAAAAATATGCAATACATCTTACTTCAAGCACAAGCCGGAGCACAAGGCGGATCGATGGCGAGTTCACTGATCTTCTTTGCCGCTCTTTTTGGAATCATGTATTTCCTGATGATCCGTCCCCAGCAAAAGCGTCAGAAAGAGATGCAAAAGATGTTGGACAGCCTTCAGGTAAACGACAAAGTGCTCACCTCCAGCGGTATTTACGGTCGTGTGGTGAGTATAAAACCGGATAAAAACATTGTGGTGGTGGAGATAGACGATACAAACAAGGTTCGCGTGGATTTTCAACGCTCTGCCATCGTCCAGATTCTAAATATCAATACCAGCGTGAACGAAAGTAAATAAACAATGCCAAAGATACTGCCAATCAGGATATTGGGAGACGATATCCTGCGAAAGAAACTGAAAGAAGCGGACCCGAAAGATCCTTTTTTGAAAAGTTATCTGCCGGATCTCATTCACACCATGTACGAGCGGGATGGCGTGGGCTTGGCTTCAAACCAGGTAGGCGTGGATCTGCGCATCTTTGTAATCGATCCCTGGTGGGGTAGAGAAGGTGCAAAACGAGATCCCAAAGTGTTGATAAATCCGGTGATCCATCACATGGAAGGCGAACAGATTCATGAAGAAGGATGCATCAGCCTACCGGATATCTATGCCAATGTGCCCCGGGCCCTAAAGATCAAATATAGCTACAGCACACCCGCCGGCGAGCGTGTGGAAGCAGAAGCTGAAGAATTTGAAGCCGTGGTGATACAGCACGAATATGACCACCTCAACGGCATTGTTTTCACGGATAGAGTCTCCACTCTGGCAAAGCTGAAATTGAAGCTAAAGCTTCGCAATATGGAAGCTACAGCCAGGGATGGAGTGAATATCCGCGTGTATGAAGACGAATGAAGATCATCTTTGCCGGCAGTTCCGATTTTGCCATTCCGGCGTTGGAAGAAATCGCCTCCCACAGGGAGCATAAGATTCTTTTGGCCATCAGTCAACCGGCAAAACCCAAAGGGCGCAGACAAGTAATGGAGGATACCCCGCTGGCACAAGCCGCACAAATGCTGGGTATCCCTCTTTTTTGCCCGGATAATATCAACGATCAGCACAATATCGAGCGTCTGCGGGAAGAAGCGGCGGATATCCTGATAACCGCGTCATACGGAGCATTTTTGGGCAGAACCCTGCGCAATCTTTTTCCCTATGGCGCTATCAATCTGCATCCCTCGCTTTTACCTGAATATCGCGGCCCTTCACCTGTTCGAGCCGCCATTTTAGCAGGAGAAACGCTTACGGGAAACAGCATTTTTCGTCTGGCGGCAAAGATGGATGCCGGGCCGCTGTTGATGCAAGAAAAGCTGGAGATCCTTCCCAATGAAGATTACGGAGCTTTGGAACAGCGTTTGGCTTTGCTGGCTTCAGAGATGTTAATTAAATATCTGCAGCAGCCTCAGAGCTATCCTGCTGTAAAACAAGATGATGGCAGAGCCACATACAGCCGGATGTTAAACAAGGAAGACCTGCATCTGGATTTTTCCCTGCCGGCAGAGCAAATTCAACGCCGGATCAGGGCATACGCTCCGGAACCGGGGGCACGGGTATCGTTCAAAGGCAAGATGCTGAAGATTTTGCAGGCGGAGCAAGGCGAAAAAAACTCAAAGGCCGCTCCCGGTCAGATTACCAGCATTGTTCACAATAAAGGATTTTGCCTCTCCACCGCCGATAAAGAACTCTTGATATTGCGAGTTCAGGCGGCGGGCAAAAAGCAGATGGATGCTTGGGCCTATCATCTGGGCGCGCGTCTGAATATTGGAGAAAGGATAGAATAATGAAACAATACTATCTGTCTGTAATCAAATTTCCGCTGATGGTCAGTTCATCTTTATTTATCATCGCATTGGTATTTTTCAGCGTAGCTCTGGGCAGCTATTTCAGGCTGGGACTATCAGCTTGGGAAACCGTTATATACACAGTTATCTTCATTCTCTTGGTGCTTTTGGTGGCTTCCTGGATACTGAATCTGATCAGCACACACAATCCCATCAAACCGCGTCGGCTGGCATTGTATTCCAAATGGATGCTGGTGCACGTATATTATTATCTGGCTCTGTTTATGGCCAGTATTACCATGCAAAAGAAACAGAAGCTGCAAGAGAGTTTTGTGAATTTCAACAACGAAGTGGTGCTGTCTCAAGCCAGAGATGTGAGCCACAAAAACATCCTGCTGCTGCTACCCCATTGCCTGCAAAATTCCGAGTGCAAGATTCGCATAACTGCCGATATCAATGATTGCGAGTCCTGCGGGAAATGCGATATCGCCGCCATCAAAAAAATGGCAGCAAAATACAATGTGAAAGCTGCGGTGGCCACCGGGGGATCGCTGGCCCGAAAGATCATCAAAGACCTTGTCCCGGATGTGATTGTGGCCGTAGCATGCCATAGAGATCTCAACGAAGGAATTCGCGACGCATGGCGTTTTTCCACATACGGAGTGCTGAACGAGCGTCCCAATGGCCCCTGTTTCGAGACCACAGTAAACCTCAAAACCATCGAATTTGCCATCAGGAAGTTTCAATGAAAAGCCATCACGTAGTACTGCTTGCCATCATAATCCTCATCCTCAATGCCGGAATTACGCTGGTGCTGATCAATCAGTTTCAGCGATATCAAAGCAGCGGACACGGTCTCTTTAGTGCGCCGGATGTACCTTGCGACAGCACCGGGACCAGTCGTCAAAACGCCATTACCCGCGCCGTGGCGGAAGTGGAACCGGCAGTAGTGAGCGTGAACGTGATCAAAACACAGATCGTGCGCGGCAGAATGGGTTCTCCGGCCTTTGGCTTCGGCTTCTTCGATTTCTTCGATTTCTTTGGACCCATGCAACGCCAAGTGCAATCTCTGGGCAGCGGTATTATCTATGATCCTCAAGGTTTTATCATCACAAACGCCCATGTGGTGCAAGGTGCCACCGAAATTAAAGTGGTGCTTACCGACAATCGCGAATTTGACGCGGAACTGATCGGCCTGGATGCCGAGCTGGATGTGGCAAAACTGCGCATCAAAGGCAATAACCTGCCTTTTGCCCGCTTGGGAGATTCTGAAGATATCATGGTGGGAGAATGGTCTATCGCCCTGGGAAATCCCTATGGTTATGTGATGAACGACGCCAAACCTACAGTGAGTGTGGGCGTGATCTCCGCGCTGGGCAGAAATCTGGATTTTGGCTCTTCGCGGCACTATAACCTGATTCAGACCGATACCGCAATCAATCAGGGTAATAGCGGTGGTCCGCTGGTGAATATTCACGGCGAAGTGATCGGAATAAATACGCTTATCATATCCGAATCCGGCGGCAATATAGGCTTGGGCTTTGCCGTGCCCATCAATGCCGTAAAAGAACAAATCGCCGCAATGTAGCACCGCTACCCATAACGCATAACGCGAAGCCCATTAAACACAAAGGCGAAGCCTGAGCATCCACCGACGCGCAGCATAGCTACGAACTAAGAACTAATAAGCCGCCAACTGCAGCACTTTATTTGGTCTGCCGCAGGCTATTCCCCCTATACTTCAAGCCTTGCCGAACAAGATATCATCGCGTTATCATCGCATGAGCATGGCTTGATAACGGCTTTAGATCACGATCGGCACAGCTTAATCTTTAGGGTAAGCGAGCATTAAGCAAATAGAACGCAGATTTAACAGATTGAACAGATTTACACTGATTTTCAATGTACAATTGACGGAGTAGGATGCTGTGAGTTTATGCGTGTCAGGGTTTAAATGAATAGCTATTGAACGGATACAATGAATTTTACGATAAAGCATATATCTCTATAGATGAATAACTTAACTCCATACTTCCTTCGATTTGGAGTTTTGTCACTTCTTTGCAGCTTATTACAAAAACGGGCATTTTGGAGCGAAGCCCCAAAGTCCATAAATAGTCCGAAATCGGCTCAATTTGCAATTATCGGTGATCCAAACACGCGCAAAAAGGTCCAAAACCGGACAAGCAAATTAGCAAAGATAGTCTTATCTAACTCTTCACCATATAAGCACTTATCCCTATTTGTCCATTGATCGCCATTTGTAAATTTGGGTGACTCTTTATAACTAAAACAGGGGAATGCAGATTGCAATTAGCACTTGACAGATTTTGGAGGCTATAGACTTAATGAAAAAAATGAAAATTTCTTGATCGAGGTATATGTTTTAGATGAAGGCAATTCAACCCATAATCAATGCCAGAGACCTATTGAGCATCCTAATGAAAAAACGGATGAAGGACTTTCACGCCCACATTCCGATCATAATTGAAAAGAAAAACTTCATTGTAAAAACTGCAGATTCCAGGGAAGAATTGTATAGCGCTTTGAAATTGAGACATGATGTCTTTTTGAATGAGCTGCTCAAGAAGAATAAAAAGAGTGGTGTGGATAAGGACCGTTTTGATAAACTGTGTGATCACCTCATCATCATCGATAAACGCAGCAATACCCTGATAGGTACCTATCGTCTGCAATCCTCGCTGCACACCAAAAAGTGGTATACTGCCACCGAATTTCACATGAAACAGATCAAACGCCTGCCGGGCATCAAATTGGAGCTGGGTCGCGCCTGCGTACATCCGGATCACCGCAATGGGATTACCATAGCTCTGCTCTGGGAAGGGATCAAAGCCTATGTGGAAGCCAGCGGTACAAACTACCTTTTCGGCTGCTCCAGCATCAAAACCACCGATCGCGTCGAGATTGCCCGCATTTACCAATATCTCCTGCAAAACGGACATTTGAGCCATGAACATAAGGTGCGGCCCAGAGGAAGATTCAAGATAAACGGCATGAAAGGCGGCTTCAAACAGATTGATGCTACCGCTAATTGCGTAATGGATATGACCATGAAAGACAAGATACCATCGCTGCTGAATTCATACCTAAAAGTAGGGGCAAAGGTATGTGGCTCTCCTGCCCTGGATAAAAGCTTCAAATGCATCGATTTTCTCACCTTATTGAACGTTAGCGATATGCAAAACCAATTCATCCGCAAACCGCGTGACAGCTAAATAACACCGTGAAAATACTCTATCTGCTCCGTCATCTATTTCTGGTAGCCGAATACTTTGTCCGAGCCTGGAGCATCAGTATATTGTACCGGGATCCGATTCGCCGCCGGCATATAATGGCACGTAATGTGAGCCGGAGCGCGAAAAGATTCCAAAAAGCTTTGAACATAGAGCTGAAACTCTTTGGTATCGAACGCTTACAAGCCCTGAAAGACAAAGGCTATCTCATGGTGGCAAATCACTCTTCTTACACCGATATCATCGTGCTGGCAGCACTTGAAGAGCTTGTCTTCATCACCTCCGTAGAGATGGGTAACAATCCCTTTTTGGGCGCTATCACCCGTATGGGCGGAAGCCTGTATACCGACCGGAAAAATCCCATGAGCCTGAAAGAAGAAATTAGAAAATTCAGCGATACCATCGCCAGTGGCTTCAAAGTAGTGTTATTTCCCGAAGGTACTTCGACCGACGGCAGGGATATCCGCGAATTTCGCAGATCGCTGTTTCAAATTGCGTTAAATGAAAATTGTCCCATTCTGCCTGTATGCATCAAATATACGCATTTGGATGGACAAATCATTACCGATAGCAGCAGAGACAACATAGCCTGGTATGGAGATATGACCTTTGCCTCTCATTTTATGAAGCTGATAGGGCACTCTATCTGCGCGGAGATTCGTTTTTTGGATATAACATATCATCCTGAGGAGAAAACGCGTCAGACACTATCAAATAGCGTTTATACGCAAATGCGCTCTTGCTACCTCTCCTCAAATACATAGAAATGACGTGAATAATTCTAAATAATTTAGTTAAAAAGGAGTTATTGTAATGGATAAAGAAAAGGAAAGATTGCGGCTGGGAAAAATTAACATGCTTCTTCTCGTGCTTGCCGCCATTGTTTTGGTGCTGGCATACGTGATAATGTCTTTCAACGAGATCAGTATCTCTCCGGTACTTCTTCTGATAGCCTACGTGGTGATTTTACCCGTGGCCCTTCTGTGGCAGCCCAGAAAGCGATAAATGCCCCTCCTCGATGATAAGCAGCTTGCTCAGTTGAGCAGAATGCAATTAAGTGCCCGACAGATAGTTGAAGGCTTTTTAATCGGTCTGCACAAATCTCCTTACCATGGCTTCAGTGTGGAATTTGCCGATCATCGCCAATACAATCCCGGAGAATCACTGAAGAACGTTGATTGGAAGATAGTGGCGCGGACAGGACGCTATTATGTGAAGCGCTACGAAGAAGAGACGAACCTGAAATGTCACATTTTGCTGGACCACAGTAAATCCATGTATTACGGATCGGGTCAGGAAAACAAAATGGACTTTGCCAAAAAACTTGCCGCAGCGCTGGCTTGGTTGATGATAGCTCAGAAGGATGCGGCGGGTCTCTATACTTTCCACGACAAGATAAGTTCGGTATTGCCCCCGAGAGCGATCAAGACTTATAGCGCTCAGATCTTCGCGCAATTGGTGAAATTGGAAGCGGGGGAGGGCACGGACATCTTGAAAGCGTTGCATCAGATAGCCGAAAGCATCAAGAAACGCGGTTTGATCGTATTGATTTCGGATCTTCTGGACGATCCCGAGCGTATCCTGCAAACCTTCAAGCACTTTCGCAATCATAAGCATGAGCTGATAGTTTTCCATATCTATGATCCTCAGGAACAGCAGCTCAATTATAAGCGAGAGACGGAGTTTGTAGACAGCGAAAGTGGAGAAAAGATCAGTGTAAACCCCTGGCAAATACGCGCACAATATCAAGGGCTTTACAGTGATTTTTACCGCAATCTGAAAGAAGCATGCCACCAGCTCGAGGTGGAGTATAATCCGGTATCTTGCCATGAAGACATCGGCAATATGCTGCTGAAATATATGATCAAACGTAAGAGTGGACTATGAGAAAACTAAGTAAAGATACTATTACGCGGAAGGTATTTGAGGCGATCAGGTATATCAGCTATCATCCCGATCCGGATATGAGCGCGATGTTGCAAGATGCATTGAACGAAGAAGAGAGCGATATAGTGCGCGACGTGTTGAACGCGATCCTGGAAAACCACCGAGTATCCGCTTCAGATCGGATCCCATTGTGTCAGGATACCGGAAGCACGGTGGTTTTTGCGGATCTGGGCATAGAAGTGCAATTGGAAGAAGCGCTTCAGGATTCAATAAACCGCGCCGTGATACAAGCTCAAAGGGAATTGCCTTTGAGGGCCAGTATAATGAAAGATCCCTATGCACTAAGACAGAACAGTGGCAATAACAGCCCGGGAATAGTTCACATCAACAGCGTTTCCGGCTCCGGTCTGAATATGTGGATCTGTCAGAAAGGCGGTGGGGCAGAGAACATGAGTTTTCTGAAGATGTTCAATCCCGGTGCCGATCATGAGGAGATCGTGAACTATATATCTGAAAAAGTAATAGCGGCAGGTTCAAAACCATGCCCGCCCTTGATCCTGGGTATTGGGATAGGGGGGAATTTTGAAACTGCTCCGCTTTTGGCAAAACGTGCTTTATTGGAAGCTTTGGGGAGGGAGCATCCCAAGAATGAATACGCGTTGTTAGAGCGGGATATCAAAGACAGAGTCAATGCCGGCGGCTGCGGAGTACAGGGATTTGGAGGCAATCATACCGTTTTGGCAGTTCATGTCTTATCTGCACCATGTCATATCGCATCTTTACCGATAGCGGTTAATGTGGAATGTCATGCGCATCGGCACATCCGAGTGGAGGTGTAATGCGAGAGATACGTCTATCTTTGCCATTAAAACCCGGAGATATGCGAGGATTGGAAGTGAGCGACAAGGTTTTGCTTTCCGGAGACATCTATACAGCCAGGGATCAGGCGCATAAGCGCATGGTTGATATACTGGGTCAAGGGCAGGACTTAGCTTTTGATTTGAAGAAGACAGCAATCTTTTATTGTGGACCAAGTCCGGCGCGAGAGGGTCAGATCTGTGGAGCGGTGGGTCCTACTACCAGTTATCGCATGGATCCCTACGTGGAGATAATGTTGAAACATGGATTGCGCGTGATGATTGGCAAGGGCGATAGGGGAGTGGAATGTGTAAGATTGATCAAGGAATATGCCGGACTGTATTTAACATGTGTCGGGGGTATATCGGCAGTTCTGAGCCGCCATATTGTTTCATGTGAAACATTCCTCTGGCCGGAACTGGGCACGGAAGCTGTGTTTCATATGGTGGTGAAAGATCTACCTTGTTATGTAGCAATAGTTTAAGACCTATTTCATGTCTTCCGGATAGCGTTTAACGAGCTCAAATATATCCACATGTTATCTGCCCAAGGATACATGGGTATCCTGCTCAGAAGCTCGTATCATGTGCAAAACGCGTCATACTTATCGTAAGGCATGAATTCTCTCACATTGTTTTCGAACCCGAGACACCGAGTCCTTATCGGCACATAAAAAATTATTCATGCTACTAAGAGCTTTATTATCAATTCTATAGCTACATACCACGCGAGAAATATCCGAAATTGTCCCAGTGCTGTCCTTCATACAGTAGGTAAGAGGCAAAAAAAACAAAATTAGGGCCTCTGAGTGGAGAAAAAGAATGGAAACAGCAAAGAGGAAAGTAATTAAGAAAGCACCGGGACCCAGCGTGATTAACGGTGTGCTCGCACCGCTATGCTACGATGAGTGGCACAGCAATCCAAGGCGGGCGAAATTGCGCTTGATACTGAGTTTTTTTGAAAACGTGGAAGACAGTGAGCTTATCCTGATGAAGAAAATACTGCAGCATATTTTGGAGCCTACTCGTAATGTGTTGTATATGAAGCAAGAGACAGGGAACGGGGAAGTGACAGGCAGGGAGGATGAACATGAAGGTTAGATACAACAGGCTCGTGATGGGTTATTCGGGAAGCGTGGACGATTCTGTGTTTTACTTTTCGCCGAAACGGAATCAATACATTATTCGTCGCAAACCAAGATTCACCCCGGGAGAGCACAATGAGACTTTTGCAGATGTGCAGAAACGCATCTATGGGATCCGGCCCGGTGCGGAATACCGGCAGGATTTGCGTGACTATCTGGCCTTGTACAATGATTTACCCGGAAATAGGGACAAGCCCTTGCATGCTTGGAATCTCATCTATACCAAATTGATGTGGAATATGCATCATATTTTGCACACGGATCTGAAGAGTATCGATCGTGAGCAGGCGATGATGTTGCCTTGTCGGCGTGTATCTGAGGCCTGTGATGCCGGTTTGTTACCCAAGGTAAAGGGTTACCAATCATTCCGGGCGCTAATATAGCATTTCTGCCGGATGTGGAAAGCTATAAGACCCCGCATGCATGAAAATGCACGGGGTCATTATTTTAGAAAGGGAAACAGAATGATTCACAAAGCCAAAGCGGCGCCGGCAGAAGCGTCGACGACCGTGTTTCATGAACTTAAGCAGTTATACTTTCAAGCTTTCTTTGTAGTCCTTGTATCGTTTGGCGAGTTCATTATCGGAGAGGGCGAGGATTTGGATGGCGAGCAGAGCGGCGTTTTTAACGCCATTAATCGCCATGCAAGCCACGGGAACGCCGGGGGGCATCTGGGCGATGGAATACAGGGCGTCTTTTCCGCTGAGGGGACCGGCGGCTATGGGTACTCCGATGATTGGCAGAGAGCTGTGGGATGCGATAACTCCTGGTAAATGTGCAGCCATACCGGCGCAGGCGATAATGATGCCAAAGCCTTCTTTTTCAGCTTCTTGGGCCAGTTTTGCCGTTTTTTCGGGATTCCGGTGCGCGCTGCTGATCTGTAGTTCTGAGTCTACGCCAAATTCATTCAATGTTTTCTGAATGGGTTCACAGATCTGCAAGTCGCTTTTACTGCCCAGGATGATGCGGACTTTCTTCATGAATTCTTGTCTTCCATGGGAGCAGTGAGAGCGGTGTGAATTTCTTCGGCGTTTGATGCGTTCAAAAAGCTTTCCAGCACACCGGGATTCATGATGAGTTTGGATATGTAAGAGAGGCTGAAAAGGTGCTGTTTATCGTTGTGCAACAGCAACATGAAGAAGATTTTCACCGGTTTGTTGTCCGGAGCGTCAAAATCCACATCTTCATCGCTGCGGCCAAAGAGGATGCTGGGTGCTTTGATCTTTGAAGGATGCAGGTGGCGGGGGTGCAGCAGGGCTACTCCGTTGCCGATGGCAGTGGAGATAAGCTCTTCGCGGGCAACCACAACTTCATATAGCCAGCGGGCGTCGCGGACTAATTTCATGTCTTTGGCGTGTTCGCTGAGGATGCGAATGGCATCGTATTTGTTTTCAGCGTGAAAATCGAGGAAGATGTTTTCGGGGCGCATGTATTCCTCAAAGTGGCAGATCACGCGTTTCAATGCCAGCATTTTCTCATCGTTTTCGTTGAGATTTTCCAGCCATTCATTCAGCGAATCCTCATCAATTTTCTCGTTTTTTCCGACTTGCTTGGTTTCGAAGATTTTGCTGTTGATCATTTCCTGGATTACCCGGTCGGAAACTTTCAGTTTCTTAGCTGCTTCGGCTTGGGAGATATACTTCTTAGCCATGGCTTACCTCCTGTATTTGTAAGCATTTTTATGTAGTTCAAAATATAAGTGCAAGGTTTAACTTGACAAGGATACGAGAATTTTTTGGATATAGCATAATGGTCAAGAGATTTATTTGTGCAGCCATCTTAATGGTGGCGCTTAGTAGTTGCTACTACTCCGTTTATTCAAATGCTTATCCGCATTTAAAAAAAATTCGGATCGAGCCGTTTGAGAACACAACCGTGGAATTTGCTCTGGCGGATAAAGCTCTAAACGAGCTATCGTTATCCGTGCGCAACGATGGGCGTTTGAAATTGGTAACTCAAGATCCTGATTGCCTTCTGGAAGGGAGTATAATCTCTTTTGAAGAAAAGATATACAGCTACGACAGCGCGAATCAGGTGCAGGATTATCAATTACGCATGGTATTAGACATTAGATTCACGGATTTGGTGAACAACGAAGTGATCTATGAGAACACGGCGCTTTCGGTAAGCGAAGCGTATAAAGTGGCGGAAGGCAGTACTGCCAGGAACAACAGTAAAGAGGAAGCCTTAAGTGAAATCTTCTCCAGCATCTTCAAATCGGTCATCCAAAACAGTCTCGAAGCCTGGTAAGCCGATGCGTCTGAACCGCTATCTGGCATTATGTGGTTTGGGCAGTAGGCGCAAGGTGGAAGCTCTCATCACCCGGGGACTGGTATCCGTGAACGGAGTGGTGCAAAAAGATCTGGCCACTGTGATCGATCCCGCCGCGGACGAAATGCGCTATATGGGCAAAGTAATCAGTCCCAAAGATGAGAAGATATACATTATATTGAACAAGCCTACAGGCTATGTAGTTACTCAAAAAGACGAATACGACCGCAAAACCGTGTATGATCTACTACCGGAGAAATTTGCCAATCTGCCCTATGCCGGGCGTTTGGACAAGAACAGCGAAGGTTTGTTGCTGTTTACCGACGATGGCGAGCTGATCAAGCGTCTTACTCATCCCAGCCACAAGGTGGAAAAAATCTACCGTGTGCGTCTGGAGCCAAAGCTTTCAAAAGCGGCGATTCTGAAGTTGCGCGAAGGAGTAGAGATCGAAGGAGGTATCACGCAGAGCGCCAAAGTCTATGTGAAAAGCTCCACAGACACGGATATGCTCTTGCGCATCGGCATCACCGAGGGGCGCAAACGTCAGCTTCGCTATATGATCGAAGCAGTGGGTGGCAAAGTGAAGCATCTGCGCCGGGTGCAGTTTGGCCCCATTGTTTTAGGAGATTTACCGGTGGGCAGATGGCGACCATTATTGCCGGTGGAATTGCGTGGGTTGTTGATAGCCGGACGCGGCGAGAGCTCGCAGAAGGGCGCCGCGAACAAGCATAAGTAAAAGGATTTTAACGATGAAAATTGCCCTGATCGGGCCGCCCAAAAGCGGCAAGACCACTATTTTTAACGCCCTTACCGGGCAGGATATACCTGTGGATAAGTATTCTCCCGCCGGCGATGCCAATATCGGCATCGTGCAAGTGACCGATGAACGTATCACGCGTCTGAGTGAGCTGTACAAGCCCAAAAAAACCATCTATGCCAATATCGAATTTCACGATTTTCCCGGCATCTTTGCCACCGAGGGCGAGGAAGCGGAATCGCTCACATTTTCCGGCATCAAATCCTGTGAAGCCTTTGTATTGGTGCTGCGCAGCTATCCCGATGACGAGCTGGATCAACTGTATTCAGACGCGGAACCCCTGAAGATGCTGGCGCATTTTGAGGATGAGATGATTCTCAGCGACATGGTGATCGCGGAAAAGCGTCTGGAGAAGATCGAACTGGGCTATAAGCGCGGAGTGAAGACCGCAGCGGTGCAGATCGAAGAAAAAGCTTTGCGGCGCATATTGGAGCATCTTCAGGAAAACAAGAGCATTCGCGATCTGAGCTTGCATCCGGATGAGGAGAAAGCTATTCGTGGCTTTCAATTCTTCAGTTCAAAACCCATCTTGATCCTTTTGAATACTTCGGAAGAGGGATACAAAAATCCCCATCCCGCGCTGGACGAATTTGCCCGCAAAGGCTATCTGACAAATCAGATTGCCGGGAAGTTCGAGCAAGAGCTTTCTGCTTTGAATAGCGATGAGGCGGAGATGTTCATGGAAGATATGGGCATCAGTCAATCCATCCGCGATCGCATCACCATGCTATGTTATCAGCTTTTGGGGCAGATCAGCTTTTTTACGGTGGGAGAAGATGAAGTGCGGGCCTGGACCGTCACCAAAGGCAGTAATGCGGTGATCGCAGCAGGGAAAATCCACAGCGATCTTGCGCGCGGATTCATTCGGGCGGAGTGTTTTGCATACGATGCCATCACGGAACACGGCAGCGAAAAACACTTGAAGGAAAAGGGACTCTTTCGGCTGGAAGGAAAAGATTATATAGTGCAGGATGGTGATATTCTCAGCATTCGCTTCAACGTTTAAAAAAAGCAAGGAAAGCTATGCCTGAAAAAAAGAAACGATCCAAGAGCAAAAAGAAGAAGACAGGACTGGGGCCGCGCCGCAAACGCCTGGCTGCCGCCGCGATCTGTCTGATATCGATATTGGTGATCATCTCCCTCTTGACCGGATATCAGAGCATTGCCGGGGATATGCGGCTCTTACGCGAAAACGGTAATATCTTCAGTTGGTTCGGCTCTTCCGGACAGGATACCGGAAATCCCGTAGGGGTCTTTGGCATCCTTTTCGGATATGTGTTTATCTATATCTTTGGCTATTGGCTGGCGCTGTTTGGTTTCATTATCATATCCATCATTTCCTTTCAGTATTTTGTGGAGCCGGAGCGTTATCTGATTCGCCAGAAAGCATATTTGCTGGTGATCGTGCTCTTTCTCTTGCAAGCTGTGTTGGCAGGAGCGCAAACGGGATATTCTCACAGCATTATTCCCTTGTTTGTGTATAGAGCGCTGGCGGCGATATTCAGCGCTACCGGAGCCAGGATAGTGTTGATCGGAGGGATGATTCTCACCCTTTTGCTGATCCTGGAGATGCGGCGCATCAAGCAGTGGCTGCTGGTGTTGTGGGAAGATATGGCCCGAGCCAAAGAAAGTAAATCGCAAAGGCCGCAGATTGATGGCGCACCGATGCAGGAAAGCCGAGCCGATCCCAAGCCTCAGATTTTGGATCATGTGGAGCGCGATATTCCCAATGTGAAGATTGCCGAGCCCATCACGAGCAAAAGCGTGGAGTCGGAGAGCAAACCGCGACGGGTTGTATTGGAAGGTTTTGAGGACGATCGAGAATATCAGATGCCCAATGTGGAAGATTTTTTGGAAAGCCCGGTAAAGCTTTCGGATAAGGATCGCAAGGAGATCGAAGCGCAGATTTTGGAAACCAGCGGCATTTTGCAAAATAAGCTGGCAGAATTTAATATCGAAGCCGAAGTGCGCAATGTAAACATCGGCCCCATCATCACCCAATATGAGCTGGAGCCGGCCAAGGGTGTGAAAGTGAGCAAGTTTGCCTCGTTGGCAGACGATCTGGCTCTGGCGATCAAGGCAAAATCCATCCGCGTGCAGGCTCCGATTCCGGGGCGGGGACTCATCGGCATCGAGATTCCCAATCTCACCCGGGATATGATTTATCTGAAAGATCTGCTCCTGTGTGAAGAAATGCGGAAACACAAATCCAAGCTGGCCTTTGGCTTGGGAAAAGACATTTCGGGCAAGCCAATCGTGACGGATCTGGCCAGGATGCCGCATCTCTTGATAGCCGGCGCTACCGGTAGCGGAAAATCCGTGTGTATCAACACCATATTGATGAGTTTAATCATGCGAACCACACCGGATGACCTGCGCCTGATTCTGATTGATCCCAAGCGTGTGGAATTGGCGGGATACGCGGATTTGCCACACCTCATCGGCAATGTGGTAACCGATCCGGATACAGCGCTGGAAACCATGTATTGGGCGGTGAAAGAGATGGAGCGGCGCTACGAGCTTTTGCAAGAGGCCAAAGTGCGCGAAATCATAGGTTATAACGAAAAATTCACTCAGGATATGAGCATGGAACGTTTACCCTATATAGTGATTGTGGTGGATGAATTTGCCGATCTCATCATGACCAGCGGCAAGGATATCGAGCTGCCTATCACCAGATTGGCACAGATGGCACGCGCGGTGGGCATTCACTTGATCCTGGCCACGCAACGTCCTTCCATCAAGGTGATTACCGGCATCATCAAGGCAAACTTCCCTGCCCGTATCGCCTTTCAAGTATCCTCCCGCGTGGATAGCCGGGTTATTTTGGATATGATAGGAGCGGAACGGCTTTTGGGTAATGGCGATATGCTCTTTCTGCCTCCGGGAAAGGCGGCGCCGGAACGCATTCATGGTGCTTATGTGTCCGATCCCGAAATAGCTCGCGTGAATGAATATATGGCCGGTCAACCGAAACCCAAACAAGACTTTACGCTGAAGGTGGAAGACAGGGTAGAAGGCGGTGGCTTTGTTCAGTGGGATGATGACTTGTTTCCGGAAGCGGCGCGTGTGATCGTGCGTAGCGGAACTGCCTCTGTATCCATGCTGCAGCGTCATTTTAAAATCGGCTATGCCAGGGCGGGAAGGTTGGTAGACCTTTTGGAGCAGGCACAGATTGTGGGCCCGCATCTGGGCAGCAAGTCCCGCGATGTGTTGGCAAATCGTGAAGACCTGATCCGTATGGGAGTGATTAATGAAGAAGATTAGCATAATCCTGATGCTCATGTGCTCGGTATTGGCAGCGCAAAGCACCGGGGATTTGTACAATAAACTATCTATGCGCTATGGTGGACTTAGTACCTTTCAAGCCAATGTACAACAGGACAATTACTTCAGTCAGTTGCAAAAAAGCATCAGCTATAGCGGCAAGCTCTATTTTGCCAAAGATCGCATGCTGATGGCTTTCAGCAAGCCCTCTGTTCAGAGGCTCTATATCAGCAATGGCTTTGCCGAGCTATTTGACGCTGGCAGCGCCACCCTTTTCAAAAGCGCGGTAATGCCGGAATTTAACAAGATGAATCCCATCGAGATTTTGGAACATTATTGGGCTAAGAGCGATGTGAAAATCCTGGATAGCAGCAAAGGGATCAGCCGGGTGGAGTTGAAGCCAAAAAACGATCCTCTGATCAAGAGTCTGGAGGCTGAAATCAACAGCACGAGCGGATTGGTGAGCGTGCTAAGTTATAGCGATAAATCTGCCAACAAGGTTACGTATCGCTTCACAAACATACTGCAAAACCAAACAATAGACCCCGCGGTGTGGAGATTCAATTACCCCAAAAATACCCGTGTGATCGAACAATAATGGACGACGGAGGATAGATGATAGCACTTGTAATGGCAGGTGGGTCCGGAACCAGGTTCTGGCCGATGAGTCGCCAAGGCAGGCCAAAGCAGTTTTTGAAAGTGATCTCAGAGAGGTCGATGATCCAGCTTACCGTGGATCGTTTGATGCCCATGATTCCGTTAAATGATATCTATATCGTCACTGCTGCAGATCAGGTGGATTTGGTACAAGAACACCTGCCGGCGTTGCCTGCGGAAAACATCATCATCGAACCCTTTGGCATGAACACCGCGCCCTGCATCGCCCTCAGCGTACAATATCTGAAATCTCGCTATAGCGAGGATACAAGCATGATCGTGCTGCCGGCGGATCATGTGATCAGCAAGCGAGATGCCTTTCTTTTGAATTTGCAAAAAGCCGGAGAAGCCGCCTCCGAAGGTCGTTTGATCACATTTGGGATTGTGCCGGACTACCCTGCCACAGGTTACGGCTATATTGAAGCCGGAGCTATGATCTCTGAGGGGCTCTATGAAGTGCGCCGTTTCAAGGAGAAGCCTGATCTGGCAACCGCCGGGAGCTTCCTGGCCCGGGGAGGTTTTTACTGGAACAGCGGTATGTTTTGCTGGTGTATCGGCACCATCAGCAAGGCCTTTGAACGCCACATGCAGCCTGCAGCAGAGCTGTGTGCCAAAATTGGAGCAGTGTGGAGCGAGCAAGGTCCGGGGGCGGATATCAGCACTTTATACAAAGATATGCCGCGCGTCCCCATCGATATCGCCATTATGGAAAAAGCCGAACGGCGTTGCGTGATTCCCGTGGACTTGGGCTGGAGTGATGTGGGCAGTTGGAAAGCGCTCTGGGAGCTATGTGCCAAAGACCAACAGGGCAATTTCAGCTCCGCGCCTCTATATGCCATAGACGCTCATGAAAACTACATTAAAAGCGATAAATTCACTGCTATAATCGGGGTGGACAATCTCTGTGTGATCGAAACCGACGACGCCATATTGATTGTGGCCAAAGACCGCAGCGAGGACGTGAAACTGGTTGTGGAAAATCTTAAACAAAACGAGCTTACAGAACTGCTCTGAACACCATAGGAGAAGTGTATGGATGCTAAAACCTTTGATTACCTGTATTACAAAACTCATGGCTACACAGACGAACAGATTCGCCAGGAAAGCGGCATGAGCGCGGACGAACTGGAACTGATGGATAGTGCTTTGAAGCACATCCTTGCAGAGATCGAAGCGGAACGGCCCAAGGCCAAAAACATCGGTCCCGATTTTGTGAAACTAACCCGCTATGTGTATGCGGACAAAAGCGATCAACAGCTGGGGATGCCCCGTCCGGACGCCATCAAGGCACGCAGTGGAGAATTGGTCGCGCTGCCCGCGGTGGGCACATTGGATTTCAAAGATATAAGCTTGCAGGAGACCATCGCCAAACGACGCAGCCTGCGTGAATACAGCGATGAATCTCTCAGTCTGGAAGAGCTGTCTTTCTTGCTCTATTGTGGCAGCTGGGCGCGGGATTTTCGCAGCAACGAACGCATGGAGATTACTTTTCGCAATGTCCCCTCAGCCGGCAGTCGTCATCCCATCGAATGCTTTCTGGATGTGCATCGGGTAAACGGCATCAAGAATGGTCTGTATTATTATCATCCCATCAAGCATTGCCTTATCCTGATAGAAGAAGGGGCCGGGATTCAACAAAAGATATTTGAAGGCTGTCTCAGACAGGAGATGGTGGGCAAGGCTGCAGTGAATTTCATCTATACTGCAGTGCCCTATCGCACGTGCTGGCGTTATGGCCAGCGGGGATACCGCTATTTGTATCTGGATGCCGGGCACATCGGTCAAAACCTGCATCTGGCATCAGAAGCCATTGGTGGAGGTTGCTGCATGATCGGCGCCTTTCTGGATGAAGGATTGAATGCGGCTTTGGATCTGGATGGTTACGAAGAGTTTGTAATCTACGTAGCAGCGATAGGAAAGCGGAAATAATCCGGCCAGATAAAGGCCATAAATGAGGACATGGCTATCCTGAATTTGAGTTTTTCCTTTACAGGATACTGTTACTGTGATTTTATGACTTAATTGCTGTTTCAGTGCCAATCGTAGTGATTGCCACAGCTTTTTTTAACTTGGGAACAGTTTATGCATCGTACATAGAGTGTAATTATGGATTTATGAGTGAACAAGCCCATAACAACGAGAGAATATATTAGTCATGCGGGGTTGGTTAAGTTAATGAATCGCGCATATAAGGTATTAATATAACCATAAAAAATGGAGAAAAAGACATGAAGAAAACCACCGTTCTGTTTTTGCTCTTGATGCTTTTCGGCGTTATTGCAGCAGAAACCTTCACAATCGGTGATGGTACGTCCACGCAGAATTATATCCCGGCATACGGGTTGTATGATTACAGCTGGACAAAGACCATCTACACCGCGGCTGAGCTGAGCGCTGCCGGATTCACACCCGGTGAGATGACAGGTCTCGGCTATAGCGTTGGAAACACACCTTCCAACTACACATATATGGATCAACGGGTGTATATTCGGCATACCACGGCAGCTTTATATGCCGCTGAAGACAACACCCTGCCTGCAAACACAGAGTTTCAGAATGTCGCCATGACCGACGTCACTTTTAACGGTGGTGGCTGGCATTATCTGATGTTTAGCACTCCTTTTGTCTGGAATGGCACCGATAACATCGAAATTATATGGGAAAACTGGGATGGAGATTATGCTTCTAGCTACCCGAATTTCCACTATACTGCCACCACTGATTATCAAGCAGTATATAAATATGCTGATAACACTTTCCCGGCAACTTTAACCGGAACCCTTTATTATAACCGTCCCAACATTCAGATTGTGACGCCCAGCACGACACCTCCCAGCCCTGCGATCCTCATCGCACCTGCTGACGGTGGTTATTCGTTTACCGATCTCACTCTGGCATGGAGTGCCGGAGACGGTATGCCGACTGCTTACAATCTCTATTTTGGCACCACAGAAAGCCCCGCTTTTCTGGCAAACCAAACGGCAACAAACTATGCTCTGACAGATCTTGCTCCCGGCACCACATATTACTGGCAGGTAGTGCCCGAGAACGAAAACGGCCCCGCGGCCGGATGTCCTGTATGGAGTTTCAGCACTCCAGGAGCCGATCAACTGGCAGAGAGCTTCGAAGTAAGCGTTCCTCCGGCGGGTTGGGCTAGCATTGGTTCCACCAGCTGGAGCAGAAGCACTTCCTACCATATTCATGGCGCTGCCTCCGCATACAGAAGCGGAAGCTCATCCAATGAATACATTCTTTCCACTCCGCTGCTCACCATTGAAGCCGGAAGCTCACTTGATTTCTGGGCTGCCGGATCAAACGCTACCAGCGGCATCAACATTGTATATTCTTCAGATCGCGAAAACTGGACTCAGATCGGTGAAGCAATCACCCATCCCGGATCTTACAGCTTCGTGAATTATAGCTATGACCTCAGTTCCCTGGCCGGAAACAACTACTACCTCGGATTCCGTACCGCTACCGTGACCGGCAGCACCTATCTGGACGCTGTCATTGGTCCCAATATCACACCGGTAGCCCCCGGGACTCCTACTCTAAGTTCTCCTGCAGACTTAGCAATCGATGTAAATGAATGGACAACATTCACCTGGACCGCTCCGACCACCGGCGGCATTCCCTCCGGCTACAACATCTATTTGGATACAGTTGATGGCAGCACTCTCTTTGCCAGCAATGTGATGTCTCCTTATAGTGTGGACACTCCTCTGGATTATTTGACCACATATTACTGGACAGTTGAAGCGGTGAACAATGCCGGCAGCGGCGATCCCGCAACAGTGCGCAGCTTCACCACTCGTTCCAATCCCACCATCTCTACCTTCCCCTGGTTAGTGGATTTTGGCACAGTGAGCGGAGATTGGCCTGTGGCAAACTGGAGTCAAATGAGTGGATTGTATCCCAATCCCACCGGCACCTCGACTCAGTGGTTCCGCGATGAATGGCTAAACGGAGCCACCGGCAACAATGCCGCCAAGATAAATATTTACGGCAGCTCACGCTATGGCTGGCTGGTTACTCCTCCCATCGATATTCCTGAAGATGGCTATGAGTTGAGATTTGACCTTGGTCTTACAGACTATGGCAACAGCAGCCCCATCGAAGATCCCGCCGGACAGCTTGATGACAAATTTATGGTCCTCATGGCAACAAATCCGAATATGACAGATGCTGTTGTTCTGGCTGAATGGAACAATGCCGGTTCGGATCGCGTTTTCAACGCTATTCCAAACACCGGCACTGAAGTGATCTTCCCGCTGGAAGGCATCACCGGAACTCGTTTCTTTGCTTTCTACGGAGAATCTACTGTCAGCAACGGCGACAACGATCTCTTTGTGGATAACGTGCTTGTCCGTGAGGTTCCCGGTGCACCAATGCTTTCCGTAAGTCCTGCCGATATGGACTTTGGCTTGATCACCCAAGGTGTAGCCTCTGCTCCGATAGCTCTTGTCCTGGGAAACAATGGCAGTGGTATCCTCAATATTGACGCCACCGAAATCTCTATTAGCGGCACCAATGCAGAGATGTTCAGCGTTGACACCACAGCCCTTCCTGCCGCTCTGGCTGCGGGTCAGACCGTTAGTCTGCCTGTCGTCGCCACAGCCGGCGTTGAAGGACCTTTGTCTGCCACGCTTACTATCGCAAATGTGCAGACAGAAACCACCGTTGAAGTTCCTTTGGTAGCCGAAGGCATGCCTTTGGGCGTAGTAATTATCGGCAATGGCACTGCCAATAATTCCATCCCTGTAAACCCATACTATGGTTACACCTACAGCCAAAGCATCTTCCTGCAGAGCGAGCTCAATATGGCAGATCAACGTATCGAAAAGATCTGGTACTATTGGAATGGCGGCGGTGAAGCTGTGAATACAAACGACTGGACCGTTTATATGGGCCACACTGCTCTCACGGAATTTGCTTCCACAGATAACTGGGTTCCTTTGAATGATCTGACTCAGGTTTTCACCGGTATCATGGTTATTCCCGCTGTTGAAGGCTGGATTGAGATTACTCTCGATTCTCCCTTTGTATACAACAACACAGACAACCTGGTGATTGCAGTTGATGAGAATGCTCCCGGTTATGACAGCAGCTCTTATTACTTTTACAGCACTGCTGTAACCGGTAATCGCAGTCTTCGCTATTACAACGATGGCACAAATCCGGATCCTGCAGCACCTCCGGTTGGAACACTGCTGGCTTACATTCCTAATGCCATGTTCCAATTTGCTGATCTGCCCACAGACCCCATTCTGACGGTTACACCTCTCAGCTGGGACTTTGGCAGTCAGATTATAAATACTCCTCACAGCAAGAGTTTCACCATTTCAAACAGCGGCGCCGGCGTCCTGAACGTTGGCAGCGTCGTGGTATCCGGTGATGCTTACGCTTTGGAAGAGCCTTTCACCGCCCTGTCTCTGGCAGCCGCTGAATCCACTACCTTCACCGTGGTTTACTTGCCTACAGTAGTGGGCGACCACACCGGAAGCGTAGTTGTGACTGCCGGTGACCAAGAGATCACAATCGACCTTACCGGTTCTTGCTATGATCCGATTATCTCCACTTTCCCCTGGTTGGAAGATTTTGGCACCACCGCTGCCGATCCTTTCGTACCGGTTGAATGGAGCCAGAAGAGCGGATTGTATCCTGATGCTTCCGGCACCTATTCTCAGTGGAACCGTGGCGACTGGCTATATGATGCCGTCGAAAACAACGCGGCCAAGATAAACATCTATGGTAGCTCCCGTTACGGCTGGCTGATCACTCCGCCGGTAAACGTTCCTGAAGGTAACTATGTGCTTGGCGTAAGTCTTGGCCTAACTGACTGGAACAACTCTAATCCTTCAGAAAGCATTGGCGAACAGGCTGATGACAGATTCTTGGTAATCATGAGCGACAGTGCGGACATGACCAACCCCGTAATCTTGCGTGAATGGAACAATACCGGCAGTGCGGACGTCATGGACGCGATTCCCGCCACCGGCGCAGATTTCGACATTCCGCTTACCGGTATATCCGGCATCAAATACTTCGCCTTCTACGCAGAATCCACCGAGAGCAATGGCGACAACGATCTCTATGTGGATAACGTTACCGTATTTGAAGGTGATCCGATAGAGAATCCGATCTTTGCCATCACTCCCACCGAACATAACTTCGGCGAATTGAACGTAGGCGATACTGCCAGTCAGGAATTCAGCATTTCCAATGCCGGCGAAGGCACCCTCATCATCAACGCTATCAGCCTTAGCGGCAGCGATATGATGAGCCTGGGCACTTTGCCCACTCTGCCTGTCGAAATCACCGGTACAGAAACCCTCAATATTACAGTAAACTACGCTCCCACAGCTGCAGGTGAACACGCCGCCACGCTTACTGTCAGCGACAACATGGCTCGCGTAGCACACAATATCAGCCTCAGCGGTTCTGCCGTTGAATTGCCAAACGATCACTATCCTCCCTCAAACCTCCACATGACCAATGTGGTGAACTTGGATGTGCATTTGGCGTGGGACGCCCCCACTCCTCCTCCCAGTGGAGAATGGATCACCTGGTGCGATCCCACTATCATAGGCAATGCTATCGGCACAGGCGGTGCAGCTGAGTTTGACGTGGCTCACCGTTATGATGCCAATGACTTGGCGGAACTCCACGGATCCACTCTTACTAACGTCCAGTTTGTACCAAACGAAGTAAATAGCACCTACACGGTGAAGATCTGGACCGGAACCTCGAATACCCAACCCAGCTCAATGATTCACTCTCAAGTGGTCAATGCTCCCGTTATTGGCGAATGGAACAATGTGCTTCTTACTACTCCCATCTCCATTCCCACCACGGGTCAGCTCTGGATCGGTTATGGTGTAAACACAACTACCGGACACCCTGCCGGTTGCGACGATGGCCCTGCCGTGGAAGGCAAAGGCAACATGATGAACTTCGGCGGTTGGACCACTCTTAGTCAAGTAAATGAGTCACTCGTATACAACTGGTCAATCCAAGGTTACGTAGATTACAATCGTGCCATCGGTAAGTCTCCCAAGGGCATCGTGGAAGCTCCGCTTCCCAGGCCTGCAGGTGATCTGGCGGTATCCGGCGAAAGCAGAACCGTCACCCGTGAACTGAACGGTTACAAACTCTACCGTGATGGAACCCTGGTCTCCACCATCAATGATCCTGCTGCTCTGAGCCATGTAGATACCGTTCCTGTTTATGGAACCTACTTCTACACTCTCGCCGCAGCATATCCCGGTGGTGATTCCGAACTTTCAAACATGATAGAAGTAACTGTAGAAGAACTCGATGGTCCTCAAGATCTGGCCTATACCGTAGAAGGTAACGATGTAAATCTAAGCTGGACCAGCCCCGTTCCGCCGATTACCGGTGACTGGATTTCCTGGAGTAACAACGATGCAGCTCTGGGCAACAGCATTGGCACCAACGCCGCGGCTAATTTCGATGTGGCACACCGCTTTGAAGCCAGTGATCTCACCGAATATGTTGGTGGAACTCTGGTACAAATGAAATTTGTGCCTATGTTTGAAGACGCCGTGTATACCGCAAAAATATGGACGGGCGGCACCTCTACCATGCCGGGCTCTCTGGTTTACAGTCAGGTAGTCAGCGGTGTCACAGTGCAAGATTGGAACACGGTAATCCTCAGCAATCCTGTGAATATAGAGGCAGGACAGCAGCTCTGGATCGGTTATGGCATCAATACCCAGGGTGGATTTCCTGCCGGTTGCGATGAAGGCCCCGTAGTAGAAGGTAAGGGTAATGTGATGAACTTCAGTGGCTGGACCACTCTTACCCAGATCACAGATCCTCCTCTGCCCTACAACTGGTTGATCCAGGGTATGGTAGCTCAAAATCAAAACTTGAAAGCCATCACCCTTTCTCCCATCAACGAAGCTCCTCTGCCCAAATCTACCGGTATTCTTGGCGCTAAACGCGTCGAAGTAACCAGAAACAACCGCGCAGTATTGCTGGGCTACGAAGTATATCGTGATGGAGAACACATTGGTAGCATCAATAATCCTGAAACTACGGTTTACACCGACAATGATCTGCCCAATGGCGATTATGTATATGGCGTCAGCGCTGTTTACAATACCGGTGAAACCTCTCCTGTAACCATCGATGTGAACGTGAATCTGGTACTCGGCGAAGAAGTCTTTATGGATAGCTTCGAAGAATACGAGGATTTCGCTACTACCTTCGGCTGGTGGAACACTCTGGACCAGGATGCTTCAGAAACCTATGGCTTCGAAAGTATCTCATTCCCGGGCAGTGGTAGTGCTATGGCTTACACCATCTTCAATCCGAGTGCGACCGTGCCTCCAATCGAAGATATGGCCGCTTATGAGGGAGACAAATTTGCCGCCAGCTTTGCTGCTGTCAATCCTCCCAATAAAGACTGGTTGATCACCAACCGCGTAAGCCTGGGCACAAACAGCAGCATCAAACTCTATGCGAAGAGTTATACTACTCAGTATGGCCCGGAAATGTTCAGAGTAGGTGTTTCTACTTTTGGAACAATCATTCCGCAACTCTTCCAATTTGTGTCCGGACCCACTCCCATAGAAGTGCCCGGAAACTGGACCGAATACATCTACGATCTCTCTGAATACGATACGCAGAGTGTATTTATCGGTATCCAATGTGTATCGGACGACGCCTTCATCTTCATGTTGGACAACGTTGGCGTATACAGCGATGGCGGATCTCCCAATGATGAAAATACAATTCCTGTGGTAAAAACCGAACTGAAGGGCAACTACCCGAACCCCTTCAACCCGGAAACTACTATCCGCTTCAGCGTGAAAGAAGCCGGTCCCGTTAGCGTAGAAATCTACAACCTGAAGGGACAATTGGTAAAACGTCTGGTTAACGAAGAAAAAACCGCTGGCGAACACAGCGTGGTTTGGAACGGTACCGACAATAACAACCGTCCTGTAAGCTCCGGTGTCTATTTCTACAGAATGAATGCCGGAAAATACAGCTCATCCAAGAAAATGATCATGATGAAATA